>Ga0213870_1000004_pt1 | contig 141549 bp, 181 predicted proteins | sample WICALVC2017_Meta_FD_160119 | JGI IMG/M metagenome (GOLD analysis project Ga0213870, IMG submission 160119) | Freshwater microbial communities from subterranean cave lake in Wind Cave National Park, South Dakota, United States - WICALVC2017 | ecosystem: Environmental > Aquatic > Deep subsurface...
AGCTTGCACCGCCAGCCCCGCCAGTTCCACCTAATCCGCCATTTCCGCCACTGCCTCCGCTACCTGCATAGATATACTTGCCAGCAGTTCCAGCATTGCCAGCACAGGAATTGGGCGTGCATTCTGCACCTGCGGTTGCATTGTCTGATACAGTCACTGTTATTCCAGGCTGTATCCATAATGATTGAAAATTATATCTCGTATTGTTTGTTATGGTCTGGGTGGTAGTCACTATGCATCCGCAGGTTGGATGGTTGCACACCTGCCCTGCCACGTTGCATTCGGTTCCAGCAGTCGGGCAAGTGCCTGTGGAGCCTGTGCCGCATTTCAGATTCTCCTTGGATTCGGCATCAACCCAGAAGAAAGAAATATTGAGCATCTCGTTTGCAGGAAGATTGCCTAATTTAAAAGTCAGATTTATCGGTGCGTTGAACTGGTTCTGCTGCGGCTTGGATGTGAGGTTGAAAGGCAGGTCATTGTCCCATCTGAGCCTTGTGTATGATGCGTTCTGCCTGCCCCATATCTCGAATTTCTTCTCGCTCAAAAAATTATAAAACAGGTTCAGGCTTGAATTGTCCAGATTGAAAAATGCTTCGCTGCTGTTCCATACGTGGATCGTGTTGTTTTCTTCTATAAGATTCGTCTTTATGTCTTTCACAATCCATTTGAAATTGATGCCGGGGGTCTGGATTCCTACGTTGCTTTTTGCAGTCAGCGTGATTTTAATTTCCTCGTCTTCGAGATTCAGGAAGTATTCTATCTTGAAATACCCGAAGCTCCTGCTGATTATTCCTGTAAGGTTTGCATAGGTTTCGTTGTCCGTTTCGTTGAACCACTGGAAAAGAACCTTGTCCCCGCAGATTTCTATATTAGCTGCAGAGGCACAAAATAAATTATGTGTCCAATACTCATTGAAGTGGTTGGTTATCTGTATGCCCGAGGAGGCGTTGACGAAGTAAGAATGCTGCGGATTGAATATCTCGAAAGTGTTGTAAGTCTGGCTGTAGGCAATGCCTATGTTCCCGGGATAGTCAGGCTCGAAGAACGAGCCTATCGCATAGGCGAATGCGGAAAATATAAAGACAAGTAAGAATATGCTCAAAGCTAAGAGAAGTTTCATTTTCATCATATTTTTTTCAACTTCCCTTTTTCTAACGTACAAAGTTTAATCGTACCTATTTCTCTGGCATTAATGACTCCAGCGCCAATCAGCAGATATACGTACTTAGTAACAGTGTGTCGGTTTGCTCCGACAAGACGTGATATTCCTAAGATGTGTAGACCTTCAGGATGTCTCTTCAAAATGTCAATAATTTTATTTTTGACATAATTTTCAGAAGTCATTTTTTATGACCTTTGTATAACATTATGTATAACTAATCTGTCTATTAATATAAAATATCTAATTGAGATTAAATAAAGCTTTTAGAATCAGCTTTTAATCAATAATTCACCCAATACATTGAAAAAAAGTTCCCAGCAAAAAACAGTGGTTAATATTGGCTCACCACTTGCTTTGAAACAGGCATTGCAGTTTTCCTTATCTCTAATTATTATATTGTTCATATCTACATTCATGCAGGACTATTTTGGTTATGGAGGGATATACCTCATTGCTTTGGTTTCAGGATTTTTGGATGTTGATGCCATAACAATATCTCTGGCTACTTTAGTATTCCAAGGTTTGCCCATATTTTCAGCTGTAGGCGGAATTATAATTGCTGGACTTTCAAATACAATTTTCAAATGGTTTGTAACGTACTGGATGGGAAAAAAAGATTTAGGGATTCAAATGGGAAAAATTTACGGTGCAATCATATTGGTTGGTATAATTCTTTTGTTTTTTTTCTCTAGATTCTTGCCATCTTAGCTTTATCCTTTAATGTAGAATTCAGTGGAACAAACGGCTTTTCATACTCTGCGGATTGTATTTTCTTACCTGAAAAAATTCTTTTTAATTTTTCGAGAAATCCATCAGGCATGTATTCTTTTCCGAGTATTAAAGTAGCCAATCTATTTATCCTTCGTGAGAAATCTGTTCTGGGTTTATCCAAAACTATAGGTATACCTTTTGCGATACATTCGGCCATCCTTCTTTCATCAGGCAATTCAGCCAGAACATTTAAATTACAAGTGGATTCAATTTCTTCGGTCGATAATTCATATTTTACATTACGATACCTATTAATGATGATTCCCTTGACATCTTTCTTCAACCGTCTCAAAATATTTATTGTTTTCAATGCATCAGACACAGACGGCAGTTCAGGAGTTGTTACAATCAAAGCAGTGTCAACTGAACGTATAGCAGATATTGTTTCTTTCCCCAAACCTGGAGGAAAATCGACCAAGATTAAATCATAAACTTTTTTCAATGCCATTATTAAATGATTCAGTCTGTGCAGACTTACTTCACCACCACTCAAAGAAGACGGTAGCAGTCTCAATCCCGAATCAGTATGTATGTAGATAGCTTTAGAAACTGGTATATTGTGTCTCAACACATCAATAATTGTATAAGGTAAATCCTCGTATAGTCCGAAATGTAGTCCCAAATGTGAATTGCGTATATTGCCATCCACGATAATTGACTCTCGATTGAAATTTTTGGCTAAAGCAATACCCAAGTTTGATACTATAGTAGTCTTCCCTACGCCTCCCTTTCCTGAAAGAACGCCAATTGTCGTATACATAACTACTAAGAATAATTTGTGACTATTGAATATAATTATTAGCTTTTTATGGTATCTTTTATTCGTCGAATAGATTCTTGCATTCTATAATGAGATTTAGATTTTCTTTTTCTCACTTTGATAATAACTATAACTGCAAAAACAACCCCCAAAATACCTATAATAAAGTATTTGTTTGCATCTAGAATTTCTATAACAGATGAGTAATAGATCTGTTGGTCTTTAATCAAGGGAGCTGCACCTTGTAGAACCTTGATAGATGTCTGTTCTCTACCAATAATATTATCGCCAGCTACTGTCAATTTTAATGGGTATGTTTTTGTCACGGCATCATCTGGAACTGATATATTAACTATGAAAATCACTGAATTTTGTGGTCCTATTCTGTTTATTGATTTAGGTAATATATTGATCCAGCTTAGTGGTATGTTTTCAGCAAACAGCTTCAAGTTTGTAATTTCTGCATAAGATGGATTCTGTATTTCTATGCTAAAGTCCCTAGATGCGCCCGCTTCTATTTCCAATTCAGGTAAGTTGAAGTATAGTTGTATAAGCGAATCATTCAAATACAATTGTTTTCTTGCAGTAATGATAGTCTTGTTGAATAATATTATTGAGGAGGAAACCGTATGCAGACCATTTTCATTGCAAGTAAGCAAAGATACAGATTTGTCGAGAGCTGAATTTGCATCCGAGAAAATAAAAAACTCATTTAATATTTCAGATCTGTCATAGCATTCCATACTGACTTTTATGCCCACATCAGTTCCTTTGTTTCCTTTGTTTTCTACGCTTACGACAACTGGTATCTCGTCTAATTTTTTAGCAACAGAGGGAGTGTTTATCCCTAAGTCGAAAGGTCCAATATCAGTTTTTACATTGAATATAGTTATTTTTGAGTCGTAAAGTTCTGTCTCAAATTTGTCGTATAGTTTGGCAATGATATTGAACTCGTCTATGTCATTGGGCACATATTCAACACTAAAGGATGCACCAGTATTACTTTTCAATTCTAAACCAAACTTCTGTTTATAGTATATGTTGCCTGATTTAGAGATTAAAATTTCCATTACATAACTGTTGTCTAATTTTGGATTAAGTACTGCCACAGATATGCTTAGTTTTTCACCAATAAGTGGTTCTTTAGGTGTATAGCGCAAATCATATATCGAGCCACCATATTCTTGTGATAAAACTGTAGGAATAATTGATATAAAAGTTGCAGCAATCAGTATGCTAATAATAATATATTTGATTTTCATCTTCTTCTCCCCTTATTTTCAAAATTTATTTTTATTTTTCTTATTTTTTCTTTAAAAGTCAAGGCGTTCCTATATTTCTTGTATTTCAAGACAACTAATATAGTTGCTATTATTGATGTTATAAGAATTCCTGTTATAGCTAGGTAAATTACCAGCACGTATGTCGATGTTAGCAGTGATAGGTGGTCTTTTATGAACACGTCATCATCCCAATGAAACTGGCTTCTGATTATGTATTGTCCAAGAATTTCTTCTGCAGGTATAAATATTTCAAATGAATATTGTTTTTCTTCTCCAGCATTAAGACTGTAATTTATAGGTTTACTTTTTATTTCCCAATTAATTGGAAGTTCAGCATGATATCTGAAATTATGAGATATAGTATCGGTATTTTTGATTTTAAATGTGATTGTGTTAATTTTTCCAGTATATAGCTTTGGAATGTCTACTCCTAACAGCCTGAAACCGACAGGAACTTTTTTTGAAGCAATAGTTGCCTGATCTAATGTCCAATATACATAAGGCGTGAATTCCTCTAAAATTTTTGGTACTGAATAAGCTATGAATCTGGTTTCTATTTCAGCTACATCCAAAATATCCCACTGTATCTGTGGGTCTTTTCGGAGAATTTTCGATGGTGGTGTTACAAATTGTATTTCATCCGAAGATTCTGCAATACTCTTGGGCACATCCTCTACAATTTCTATTCTTTCATAATTCCTATCATAATTGTTTACAGTCAAGTTTACATAAGTTCTGGTTAGTTGATTGTCAATTTCAATTTTTCTCAATATAGTAGGTATAGTCGGATCACTTGGTTTTTTTCTGACTCTTAGTATGAAGAAACTTTCATCTTTCATTGCCGTATCTGTTAATTGTATAACTACTTTATAGTCTCCATAAGTATCATCTGGAACTCCTATTGCTATGTTGAGGACTTTAGTTTCATTTATGTCAATATTCAATATTTTGGGCGCGATTGTAACCCACTCTTTTGGTATACCTTTCACATCAACTGTTAGATTTGTGATTTGCCTGTCTGCTTTGTTTTTGATGGCAATGCTTGTAGCCATCGTATGTCCGGCCAATACTTCTGATATGACATCTTGTTTCACAAATTTAATGTTTGTTGTTGCTGGCAGAATTATAGGCGGTGTTATTGATATACCACCACCTCCTACAGATGGTGCTGATGGTTGGGATGGTTGGGATGGAGGAGATATAACCTGCGTCAGTTGACCTATCAGAGAATCTATGATAGAAATTATATCTTGGAAGAAAGAAATTCCAGCATAATTTAATAGAGGTGTTTCGGCAGCTGATGCTACTTCAGAAATAAACCTAGTTAATGTCATAGTAGCAATTCTGTTCTCATTTAAAACACTAGTGTCATAAGCAAAAAAGTTTATTCCTATACTGCTAAATCTGCCTTCTACTAAAGACATAGCTTCAGCAAAGAATGAAGTTCTCTCATAGTTGGCTGTAGATGCAGATGATAATGTAAGTATATCTGGACGGAAGGCAGTTAATGCAAGCATGCCTATAGATCTGTCTGCTAGATTTAAGAGAGCCGAGGAAAGTTTAGACAAGCTACTTGCAATTAGGCTGTTCTCGACAAGTGTTGATGTTGTCGAAGTCAGAGAAAGAATACTTGATGTTCTAATATTAGATTCTACTAATGATATAATTGCTGATGAAAATCCTATCGATCCTCTAGATCCTAAAGCAGAATCAGTAGCAGTAATCAGATCAACTCTAGAACCAGTCAATCCCAATATATTCAGTAATGCAGCAACCGCATTAGCTGTATCTATTCTAAATGAATTCAATCCCATAAACTGCATATTGCTGGCTGCAGCAGTTACCGTGTCCAAGAAAATTCGTTCTCCTCCTTTACTCCTAGTTTCAACAGCAGTAGAAGAATCCACACCAAATGCATTCAACCCAGCGGAATTAACCAAATTAGCTAATAGATTAGTTATAGTAGCTGATAATCCCTGCAGTCCTACTAATGCTTGCAAAGTGGTTGTTGGAGAAGTGATTTCAACTCTCAATAAATTTAAGCCAAGCAAATTAATCGCAGTACCCACTACATTATCAGTATCTACCCTAAGATTGGTTAATCCAAACAAACTAATGGAATTAGAAAATAAGGTAGTTGTTGCAGAAGACAAACCTAATACATTTCTAAAAGCTAGAAAATTATCTAATGATGTTGCAGTATCTTTAAATAGAGTAATCTTACCGACATTTGGCAGTTGGCTAGCTATCACTGTGGCAATATTAGAACTGAGGCTTGTACCACTATAGACACCATTGAATGTAGCTTGGATATTACTAGCAGCAGCTGCCTGTCCATTTAATTCAATACTTCTAAGGAATGCATCCAAAACTTGCATAGTTGATGATGACAAGCCTAAAATACCAACATTTCCTTGTGAGGTAGCTACTGAAGTTAATACGTCCACTCTTGCATTAGTTAATCCCAATATATTCAACACTGTAGCTACTAATTGAGATGAATCTGTACGTAGACTGCCTATAGAAAATATGTTTAAGATTCCAGAGAAAGAATTAGAAGCTTCACTCTGCAGTCTGTTTATACCTATAGTATAAGTAGTTGTTGCTAAATTAGAAACAGCATCAGACGTATTCCCAAATAATTCCAAGCCACCAGAAGCTACAGTTACAGTTCCATTCCCAGTTGCAACTGCATTAGCAGTATCTGCGGTAAATGTATTCAGACCCAAATTATTTAAGAAAACTGCAAATAGAGATATTATATTCGATACAAGTGAATTGATATTTACGTTAACAAACGAGTTAGTAGCTAATGATATAAAATCAGTTCTAGATTGACTTAATGATAGTTGGAATATCGATGAACTTGATAATAATGAAACTATATCTGATGTTGCACCAGCCTTTCCTAAGTTTCCAGTTAAAGTTGCTAATACATTAACTGTAGCGGATTGAGAAGTGTTTATTCCTAATATACCATTTCCACCTTCTACCAAAGTAGCAACATCAACCGACTGCTTGTTTATATTTGTGATCCCTAAAAGTGAGGCCAATAAAGTTATAATGTCTGAACTTAATTTATTTAGACCTTGGAAAGTTAGAAAGTTCATTACTGGGGAACTAACATCAGAACCAAACCCTAATACACCTCTAAGTACTATAGAGTTTGCTACTGCAGAAGATATTTCAGATACAGAATTGTTTATTCCAACTAATTCAAGTTCTGCTTCTATTGCAGATGAAGTGTCAGATCTAGATTTATTTATACCACTACTCTGTAGATCTTGGTCTGATGCGGTAGATGTATCAGATAGGGTTTTGTTGATACCTATTCTCTGCAAATTTTGATCTGCTTGAGTTAAGGTATCAGACCAATTGCCAAATAAAGCAACTGTTCCCGCTGTTACTGCATAGGTTACAACAGCGGTGCTGTTAACACTATTTGTCTGTGTTACATTTGTATCATTCATTATCCATCTATATTGATAAGTACCAGTCGGAATAGACGCAGGAACACCGTCTGTGAAATTTATAACATACTGGTAGTTTACTGTGCCATTTGTTGTCATGAAGTCAGCATAAGGACTCACGGTATAGTTCGTTAAAGTTGAATTAAGATTGGTTTCAAATATTACCTTATCTATTAATTCGCTGTCTTCGGTTACATTTATTTGAAACCCGTGCGTTTGACCTGCTTGATAGGACACAGAATTTCCGTATTCTGATGTGTTGTCATAAAATTTGGGCGGGTTATTTATTGCAGTAATCGTTGTAGGAATTGATACGTTTGATTGATGTCCACTCGTGCCTAGCCATAATTTAACTGTACGAGTGCCCGCACTTGCAGAAGTCCACCAAATCAAGACTAGTCTTGCCCTTGCAGGAATGTCATAATTCGATACAGAACCGAGGTTGTAAAAGAGTTGAATTGCAGCACCAGTTGTTTCTGTAGTCAGCGACGCAAAACTCCCAATTCTAGTCAAAGCAGGTGATGTATTCATACCATAAGTCCATGGTTGACTTGTGTCCCAATAATAAAGGCCTACAGTATGTTGATAGGTCCCTATAGTAGATGAAAGGTTTTGCCAAACACCCACCTGTATAACTCCATTTAATCTTCTTATAGAATTATTATAATAATCTTCTACAAAACTAACGTTGCAACCCGGTGTACCTACAGTCCCGCATGGTGCAGTAGATATCTGGAGTTTGCTTGCTGCACCAGCTAAAGTAGGTGTGGTGAAATTCATAGACACATTGCTATTAGTGTTGTTGTAACTTTGTGTTCCAGTTGATAGATTATAAAGGAAAAACTTCTCGGCGGAAACATTAGTAGTATAATTTAGTATGAATGACAATACAAATATTGCTAAGAAGAATAATGACAAAATTATTTTCTTAGTGTTCATTTTTCTAGCCTCTTCCAGTCTTTGAATTTAGAAAGGTAGCAAAGCTTAACTGGGCCGATTCTTCTTATGTAAACAATACCAGCACCCTCAAGGAAAGAAATGTGCCTTGCAATTGTTTGCCTATGAATATTAAGAATTTTAGAAAAATCTGTAATAGTAAGCCCTTCTTTATGATCGTTTAGAATTTTGACTATATTTTTCTTTATGACTTCTTCTTGGTTATTCATCAATGATTACACCATTAATGGTGACAGTAATGATGATTTCGAAAATAGTTTATAAATTCAATTTTAAAGGAAGAAATAGAGATTGAAGAATAGAAAAATATTTATCTATAGGGTTCAAGAAAGCGAACCAATGGTTTATTACTACTTATTTGAAAAGTGATCAATCAATATGGTTCTTCTGCATCTATTTCCTTAATTCTTTTAAAATGATCTATGTTTTTTGTCCAGACTTTAGATTTAGTAAAAAATGCAGTGGCTGCTATAATTGAATCTATTAAAGGTGTGGAATAGTTCCTTCTAAACTCTCCAGCTTTACTTGCTATATCGTTAGTCACATCTATTTTAGTAAATAATTTGATAGTATTTTCAATAATTTTTCTTTTCATAGGATTTTTACATTCTTTTCCTGATAAGATTTCTGATTCAGTTAAAGAGGATATTATTCCAGAAAGTTCTTTTCTTTCGACTTTTTCCAATAATTTTTTTGCTTGTTTATTAAATCTAAATACATCAATAATTATGTTTGTATCAAAGACAACAGGCAATTACAATCCCATTCTCTTAAGTCGTTTTTCAGATTCTTCTCTAATTCTTCTTACGTATTCCTTTCCACTCTCCCCTCTACCCCAGATACCAAAAGCTTCTTCGACTACACTTTTTTTTGATTTCAATTCTTCTTTTTTTGGAACAGCTATTTTTTCAGCTTCTTTCAGTTTCTCATTTATTAATTTAGAAAAAGCTCTAGTTTTACCATATTTTTCTACAGCTTCTTTTATCAATTTTTTATAAATTTCGTCATCTAGATTGATAGTTGTTTTTACCATATATATGGTTAGATGTTTATATTATTTAAATCTTTTTAAATCTATAAATTAATAGAAGAAAAATAAGAAAAAGGCATGAGACCTAAGCTGGTTTTCATTTATTTTCAAACTGCTACTGCTTAGGTGAATCCTTGAAATCTTCTATCCAATAAAATGAAACTTTCCAACCATATTCTAAAAAATGTTCTGATCTTTCTTGTATGTATTGTTCAAAAGAGTTATATCGCCATTTCTTCTCATTCTTACTTCCTACTTCTATGCAAATCTTCTTTCCATTAACGTTAACAAAATCTGGACATTTACCTTCGATCCAGAATTTACCATTTCCCACATACTTGTAAGGTAGATTGTTTTGCTTGAAATAATCAATAAAGAATTGTTCTATTTTTGTAGGTCGTTTATTGAATTTCCTGAACATTTCTTGAGCATTTTGTTCATTTTTCCAGAATCGTCTTATTTTATTTATTTCTTCAATAGGTGGTTTTCTTCCTAAATTTTTCATTCTGATTTTTTGGCGGGTTTCTTCTGACACCTTATGTCCAATTAATGCTTTCCTTATTTTCTGTTTACTTTCTTCTCTATGAGTTTTACCTAGCATACCTTTCCTATTTTCTTGAGGAATAAAATTCTTGCCTTTCAAAGATTTGCTTATTCTTTTTCTTGTATTTTCAGTATGATGTTTGCCATACATGCCGGTAAGATGTTTCAATTCTTTGCCTTCTTTTGTAGACCAGAATCTTTTATTACTTTCTGAAATATGTTTTTTCCATTCATCTGTAAGTTTATGTACTTTACTAGGCATATCAATTACTCAGTCAATATATGCAATTACTAGAATAAAAGCTAATATTAAGAAAATTTGTTGAAAATAAAAAAATTCGGTTATGGATTTCTAATTTTAAGTAGATAATATATATAATTTAATATATATATTATACTATGTAAATCCTTGGAACCACACAACCTTAAATGTATCTCCGTTGGTCTGTACGTTGAATGTTCCTGCTACTGAAGTGTTTATAACCGCTGCTGCATACAAAACGCTGCCTGTGTACGGACTTGCCGCTGTTGAGTTAAGCAGACAAATTCTCGCTATCTGCACTAATGTAGAGCCTGTATATGTGAATGTTTTGTTGATTGAGACATTAAACACATTCGCTGCTTGTCCAGGGCCTGTATACGGAGATGGTCCTGCATCTGCTACCGCACGAGCCAATCCATTTGTAGACTGTTCTGCATTGCCAGAAGCATTTGTTCCGTTGCACATCCTGTTGTCTGCATTTGTCACTGCAGTACCATCAGTTCCCAATGCAATCACGTTCACAGACTGCTGAGTACCAGTCAGCCCGAAAGTGTTGTTGGCTGCGAGTCCCCTGCCGTCGTTTGTGACCAGATTATGCGTACATCCCCAGACGGTTTCGCTGCCATCTCTGTTTATTTTCACTATGCAGAGTTCACCCTTTGCATCTACATTGCTGTAGCTGTTTGGGCTGACTCCTGAATAATAAACTGCACCAGTTTGAGAATTCAATGCAAATGCGTATATCGCTACTATTATACCTAGCGCAATCAGTACAGACGCCAAAATTTTACTTTTTTCACTTAGTAACCCATTTCGGTTGAATCTCATTAACTTTGTTCCTCCTTTGTTTACTAAAATAATACCAAACTACGAAAGACAAAAAAACCAAACCGCCTGCTATAATCATATAATCTAAGATATTGAACACGCCAACAGGTGTAATATGTATTGCCTCTATTGTTCCAGAGCCTACTGCTGACGAAGTGTCGATAGGCATAATTTAATTATCGGAATCTTTATAAATAAACCTTTGGGTCAAATTCTGTTATCGATCAATTCTGATATTATTCTTCGTAAACTCTTAGTGGTGATGACAATAGAAAAATATAGACTAAATTGACCAGAATTTTCTTGTCTTAAAGAACTGCCTTTCTGCCTGTAAAATCGCCTGTAAAAAATGATCTTCATCCTTGTATGGCTTGGCCAAGATTCTACCAGCAGTAGTTGGACCTACACCTTTGCCTGCTAAAGCTATGCATGCCTTCTTTCTATAAGTAAGAAACAAATCAGCCCTTTTCTTAGCTCTTTCGAATCTTGTTCTATCTTCGGCTGTAAGTAAAGATTTCTTTAAACCTTTTTTTATTAACTTCTTAGCTTCTGCCCAGCGGGGTCTTAATGGAGCAAGCAGTCTGGCTTCACATTTTCTGCACTTAACATTTTCATGTATGTCCTCTACGGTATAGACTTCGTCCCATTGACCGCAGTTTACACAAACAAGCCTCATTTTTGTGCTCATTAACCTATGCCTGAATAGTTCAAAAATCTCTATCTCAGGTTTTTCAGGTCCAATAACTTCAGCATACTTATGTTTTATGCCAATCTTCCCCAAAGGAGATAATCCTGGTTTAAAAATTACAGCAATCTCTTTCTGCTGAATTTTCTTCAAAATTTCCTCAGCAGCTTCTATATCTAGCTTTTCAGTCTCCAATTCTTTTAGCGTTTCTTTGAAAACTGGTGTACCAGAGTAATCATCTATGATTCTTTGCATCCTTATTTTTCCGTACTCAGCATCTCTAGAAATTGCACCGAATCTTTTGGCAACATGAACAAACTTCCATTCGAATAATTCACTTTTGACCAAACTCATTTCTAGGTAACTTCTGAAATGGTCAGGATTTGTATTGAATAGAATATCTTTTATCAATTCAACATTCTTTTGCTGAAATTGAATCATTATCCTATACGGATCAGTACGCAATCCAACCGAACCAACTCTTCCAGTTAGTAAAGCAGTTAAAAGCCTTCCTAGAGTTTCATTTACTTGTGCGCCGAAGCAAGTGTGAATTACTACCATGTTTTCAAAATCTTCAACAAGAATAGTCTTATCATCAGGAACAACACCATACTTCCTCTGTTTCTTAATTGTGTCAATCATTATCTTAGCACAATTCTCGTCAACAGGATATGTGTTCAGAACCCAGTCAGAAATTTTATTTGCTGATTCACCTTTGGATAATATGTCTGCAATAATGTTTCTTATTTTACCAACTTCTTGTGATACTTCAAATGGCACAGGAATCAATTCTCCTTCCCATCCAGGTATGGCAGCTTCTATATCTACTGTAGGTTCGACCAAAACTCTCTCTTCTTCTACAGAAATTATTCTATATGCCTCTCCCTTCAAAATAAAAGTTGTATTCGGTTCACCATGTAATGCTATAAATTCTTCATCCAGAACTCCTATGAATGAATTGTCTAGAGTATTGAAAACTCTAAACTGTCTGACATCAGGTATTGTAGACAAATTAGTAAAGTAATAATCAAAGCCTCTATGTTTTTTCTTGATATGACCATTCAGAAATACTAAACCAAGTCTTTCTAATTGTTTGCATACTTCCAAAAATTCTGCATAAGAAAGATTTCTATATGGCCAGGCTCTTTTAATTATGTTATATCCTTTTTCCAGTTCTATTTTACCAAAATCGAATGTTAATCCAATTAACTGATGAGCAAGGACGTCATATGAGTTTTCATGAAATCTTATTGGTTCCAATTCTCCAGCCAAAGCTTTTCTTGCAATTACAGCAGACTCAAATACGTCATCTTCATCAGTAGAAATTATGATTCCCTTACTTACTTTTTGCAGTTCATGACCACTTCTTCCGATTCTCTGGATCAATTGAGTCACTTGTCTAGGACTCATGTATTGCAAAACCAAATCAACACTACCAATATCGATACCAAGTTGTAGACTGCTAGTAGAAATTATGGATTTTAATTTTTCCTGCTTGAAATCTTTCTCAGCTTTGATTCTTACTTCCTTGCTTAAGCTGCTGTGATGAATTTCGGCTGGGAAATTTTTATAAATAGTTTTGATTCTGCTTGCAAGTATTTCTGCAAATTCTCTTGTGTTAGTAAAAGTTAGTGTAGATCTAGAATTTTTTATCAATTCGGCTATAGTTCGTAGTCGAGCAGCAGTTTCAGTTGAAGTGAAAATTTTTCCAGCTATTTTTTTATCTTCTGGTATAGGTTTTGGATTTATAACATTAATTTCCATTTCTTTAGTTGTGTCAGCTTCAACAATTTTGACAATTTTTCCACCAGCATAAAAATTGGCTACCTTTTCAGGATCTCCAACCGTAGCAGATAGCATAATTAGCTGGAAATCCCCACATAATTCCTTCAATCTTTCTAAGGCTACAGCTAATTGCACTCCACGCTTGCTATCAACGGTCTCATGAACCTCGTCAATAATTATATACTTTATATTTCTAAGCAATTCTCTTATTCTTTTTCCAGTCAATATAGGTTGCAAAGTTTCAAGTGTGACAAACATTAATTGAGGAGGAAATTCTACTTGCATCTTTCTTTCATATGGAGAAGTATCACCATGCCTCACAGAAACTTCCACCCCCAGTTGATTGCCCCACCATATCATTCTGTCGAGTAGATCACGATTGAGAGATTTCAAAGGTGTGATGTATAAAGCAGATATGGGTTTTGTTTTACCTTGCATCAGAAAGTGGAAAATAGGAAGCATCACACTTTCAGTTTTCCCAGTACCAGTTTCAGCAATCAGTAGAGTATTCAATCCAGAAAGAATTGTAGGTATAGCTAGTTGTTGAGGAAGTGTTGGTTCTTTGAATCTCTTTTGCACAATAGTGCGTAATTCTGGATTAAAAAGTTCGAAGACCATAATATCACATCATTTTTTCTAATTCTTTTTCTAGTTGTTCTGATGATTCAAACAGAATAGTTTTCATCCCCATATTTTGGGCAGGAGGCAAGTTAACCTCTCTATTATCAATAAAAATACATTCATCAGGTCTTACTTGCAATTTTTCAACAATGTAATTATATATTTCATCATCTGGTTTCCTCATGCCAACTTCAAATGATATGACAACCACATCAAAAAGATCTTTCACTTCTTTCAAACTATAATTAGGTTCTCCTAAAATTTGATTAGACAAAATTGCAACCTTATAATTATTTTTCTTTAGTTTTTTTACTAAGTCTACAACCTCTGGATTTAGATTCGAATGTTCAGCAAAAACTTTAAGAAATATGTCTTTAATTTTGTCCGGAAATACAGAATTCAATGCTTTTGCTATAGATGTCCAATAATCGGTTTCCTCAATCTCTCTTTTTTGGAATTTTATCGTAAAAGGCTTCATTCGTTCTTTGACTTCATCCTTATTGAGATTAACTTCATGACTTATCGATTCGTAGATAAATGGTGAAGCTTCTTGTGCTATTACACCACCAAAGTCAAAAATTATAGCTTTAATCAATAGTCTCACCTCTAGCACAGAACGGAGTATATACCATGAGTTTTACTGCCATAAACAAAAAACTACTAATCAAATATGTATACCAATTTAATAAACTTTTCTTCTATTAAGTATTATGTCAGTGGAGAAAATAATTGAAATTTTGAGTAAAACATATGATATTGAATTAAGAAAAGAGAATCCTTTCATCGTTCTTGTGCATGGAATATTGTCTGCAAGAACTAAAGATGAAACAACATATCCTGCACAAAAAAGATTGTTAAAAAGATCAAGTACTCCTCAAAAAATTTTAAACTTATCAACAAAACAAATCGAAAAAATGATTTATCCAGTCGGATTTTACAGAGTTAAAGCAAAAAGACTGAAAGAGGCTTGTAAATTTCTGTTGGAAAATTTTCAAGGTAAAGTACCAAAAACTCGAGAAGAGCTGATGCAAATACCAGGAGTAGGTGGTAAAATTGCAGACATAATTTTACTTTTCGGTTATGGAATTCCGGTTATACCTTGCGATACTCACGTGATTTGGGTCTCACAGCAATTGAAATGGACAAATTCTGATAAACCAGAAAAGATTCGAGAAGATTTGCACAAATTAATTCCTGAAAATCAGAGACCAATGATCAATCAGTTACTTGTTCAACATGGGAAGGAGATATGCATAGCAGGAAGACCTAAGTGTGGGATATGCCCAATAGAAAAATATTGCCCTAGTTCTAGATTGAAAAGCAAACACTGAAAAGAGCATTATTTACCACAAAAAGTGGTTCTAAATTTATAATATGATTATATTTTTATTCTATCAATATGAAAAAAACATTAATTGGATTAACGTGTATCGCAATCCTGCTTGTTTTAGCAGTCCATGTTTCAGGAATAGCAGGACAATTTTCTAAAGCTTTCACAAAAACTGTTTATCCTAATGATGCGATACAGCAGAATGTAACAATACGTAAGTTCTATAATGTTACTGTAAAATTCCAAAAATTAAATTCTACCTCAGATATCACAATAAGAAATTCAAATACAACAATAATTCTGGAAGACGTCAATGGCTTAGAACTATATAGATCAGCAGGAATGGATGGAACATATGTTTCTGCTGTATTAGAAAAGTTGCAGTTGGATAAAGTGAAATTTTTGTCAGCCTACAATCTGAACAATAGTTTGAATATCTATGAAGATATTGTGCATCAATCAGTAAACATAACATATAGCGGGACAAAGGCTACAATAGTTGGAAAAACAAACCAAATCTCATCAGGTTCAGCTTCTGTAACAGGCTATATCTTGGATGAGTTAACAAGTCAGCAATTGGATGGAATAGATATTTTTGTTTTCAACCTGAATTCAAACCCAGTAAACTCAAATCCGATCGCGCAAAATACTACTGACATAGATGGTAGATATTTTCTTTCTCTTACAACAAACTCATTGGGAAAAAGTTTTGATTTCTACGTTAAAGACTATAATGTAAGTTCAGTATCCTAGAACATGTTTAGATTTCTGGATAAGTTTCAACAAATTGATTTTTGATATTCTGGATTTCCTTGATAGTTCATTCAAATTGGATTCGACCAACTGTTTGACTGTATAAATTCTAGCATCACCTAGTCTGATTGTAGTGTTTCTATCCAAGCCTCGGATAAATGTGATTGGATATAATTTTTTCTGCTCAACCATCATTTCCAAGCTTCTATCTTTAGGCGACTTCCATCCTATGTGGTCTATACCACTGCAAGCAGAATACCTTAGAGCATGATCAGATATTTTCGTATTGCAAAAAACCAATCCCTTCGTGAACTTAATGTCGTTTTTACCTGCGCTATTCCCATCTATCAGATCTTCAAAGGTTGCTCTTGCCTGCAGAAAAGTATCGACTCCGGTATAGGTATGCGCCTGCAAGTGATGCTTGACTTCGACATATATGCTTTCACTTCCCTTTATTGCGATCACATCAATTTCGTGTTCTACACACTTTCCAGAAACCATCTGGTTCATAGATATTCTGTATCCATATTCCTGCAATAATAATCCTACGAAATGTTCAAAGTCTGGTTTCGATCTAAGCAGGCTTATGGCCTCACGCAAGTCTATCTGGTGTCTAACCTCTGGCTTGACTTCCCTCATGTATTTGAAAATCATCTGAAGAATCTTCTTTGTTGGTATGCCGTCATATATGTTTTTCTGGATCTTGTTTGATATTTCTTCAGCCTTACCAGCAGATGCGCCCATCCTTAAGCAAGTTCTGACTATCTTTTCCTTATGGAATGGTTGTATGCTTCCATCAAACTTAGTTACGAACATCATGACATTAAATTTTTAGTTTTTTGAGGTTTAAAGGTTAAATTTTACCAAAAGGAACATTTATTTAGCAGGAAGAGTAAATTATTTAAGGTAGCATGGGAAATCTTTATAAATCTTTATTATTTCCAGGATTGTTTTTCTTAATCACTCTTGTATCTTTCTCCTTTTTTGCTACAGATGCTTTAGCAGTAAATAGGCTTAATGTTACTACATCAGGAGTTGTACAAATTTCAAAGAATATAGTGATTGCTGGCAGCGATACTAACACTACCACTTCAGATTCGATTTCTTCTGTAAATAATACAGCTATAATAAATGGAACATCACAAGGAAATTACAGTATTACTCCAGCCAACGGAACATTTTACTTCAATGTTACAGCACCTTCTGTAGTAGGTCCATACAACATAACAGTTTATACCAACCATTCCACACCTTTGATAAAATATTTCCCAATTTTTGTAAGCAATGCAACCACCGGAACTATTACTTTTGTAAGAAGCTTCCCACCATTTAGTGCCAGCAGTACTTTCACAGTAAATATTACCCTGAAGAATTATACTATACCGGTAAATAACATTAGTGGTACTACATTTAGCTACAATCCTGCTGTATCTGTTTATCTTTCTGATGGAACTAACACAAGTTGGACTATAGTGAATAATAGTGTAGGTACAGATGTTGACGGTACTGCTATTTACAATATAACTATACCGAGCACTGCAGCAACAGGAAGCTATGTCATACTTGTTGATGAGGGTGTGATATCTACTGTTTTCGAGGTTAGTTCTGGGTATAGGGTAGCTGTCAATACTTTAGATACATCGGATGCAATTACTTCTAACTTTGCCCCTAGTTCTACTGTAAACATATTTGCAAAAATTAGGGACACCAATGGCAATCCAGTTACTGGAGCTACTGTCAATGCTTCTATTACTAACCCAGCAGGAACTGTATCAACCATAGTATTATCAGCTCATCCATCTTCAGAAGGTTTTTACAACAATACATTTTCTAGCACATCGCTTACAGGAAATTATGAAATAAGAATTTCAGCAACAGTAAGTGGTAATACTATTGAAAGTACTGGCATCTTTAGTGTTAGAACATTTACCGCAAGAATTGAGCCACATAAAAAATTCTTCTTTGAATGGGGCGGTCAAGGTGCATTCAAGCCAAACTCAACTATAGCTTTAGATATAATAAGCAATAATCTCACTGATTCGGCTATAATAAATTGGGGTTCTTGTACTACTGCTAATTATACTTGGGTTGATTTGTCTCTGGTTAATGGCACATCAATAAACAGTAGTGTGGCTAACGTAGCTTATGTCACAGATCCTCTATTTTCAGGCACAAGTGTTTGCAGAGTTTCGTTTAATCTGCCAACTTTATCATTATCTGGAATATATAGATTGAGGGTTAATGTTACTGTAGCTAATTCAAATGAAACAGCTGAAGGATTTTTTGCAATACAAAAATACTTCCTTAAGCCGGTTGCTGTATTTTCATTGGGCGGTTCACAAGATTTCATGCAAGTTGTTGCACCTGGTGACAATGTAACTATAGTACTAAAAGCTTACAACGTGACAAACGGTGATGCATTATTACCTCAAAATCTTTCAGTTTTCAATGTAACCCAGCTGATACCCCTAGAATTCAAAGGTGGCTCAAGCGAGGTTACAAACTTCAATCAATCATCAGTTGCTGGAAGCAATCCAACTACAGACCCCAAAATTTTATTGCAATTGCCAAGTAACATACTTGGCCCATTGCTTATACAAGTAAGGGCTCAGGTGCCAGGAGAAACCATTACAGGTAATGTGTTTATAGTTTCTAATTATTTGATGGGATTCATGTCTCCTCGATCAGCTGGAATTATGTTTGGAGGGGGCATGGGTGGAGATGCAGGAGGAGGACCTGGCGGCCCTGGTGCAAGATGCAGTGGAACTCAAACATTTTCAGGAACTGTTCAGGATGTGAAAACTAGCACGGTTGCACAGGGGGCTACTGTAATCGGTATAATTCAGGCTAGAGAAGAGGAAACTGGAAAATCTGTTAACTCCTTCTTATCAATTGCAAGTGCTACTGCTAGCGACAGTACTGGCAGTATATCAGCTAATATTACTTTCAGTCCATCTGGAGGGTATTCATTTAATGGAAATTATTTCATGGTCTTCAATGTCAGCTACAAGGGCAATACAGCAGGTTTGCCTGCTTTCTTCCAATGTAAAAACTTACAAATAGGATTTCCACAGATTCAAACTATCGGATCTAATCAACAAAATAGTTGGCAAGTCTCACCAACATCTGGGGTTAATGTCACACTTTCAAATGTAACAAACATGACAGGTTCTCTTATTAATAACCAAAGTTATGTAACTATTGATAAAATATTCAATTTTAATCCTTCCGCAGGATCAATGCAAATTCTAATACCAAACAACCCAACTGGGATGAGAGTTAATTTTACGACAAGGGTGTTAAATGAGAATACAGGGGCAATAGGTTCTAACATAGTAGCTTTAGCTGTTTATCCACAAAACTTTACACTAAGTGGGATTAATTTGACCCAATGGCCAAATGGTTTCTTCGACCTTAGACCGAAAGTTGTCTCCAGCCTCGGGACCGATTCAGGATTTGGTGGTTTTATGGTCACAGCCTTTAATGTCTTTCCAGAAAACTTCGGGTTCGGTCAAGTATCTGCTGGTTCTGTTCAAACACTAACCGTGAATGCAAATACAAATGTTTCTGCATTCCAGATATCCCTAGGCAGACCATGGGAAGGTGAATTAGTTAATGTGACACCTGTAACTGCTACACCTTTATCAGACGGATGGAACCATTCAGCAAACACAAGCTTTGAAAGATGGCAGCTGACATACACAATTCCTGGGACGACTAAGAAAGGTGGACAAATGCTTACCGTCTTAATTTTCAGCAATGCAAGTGATAATAATGGTAATTCAGTAGATTTGCCACTGTTCCAAACAGTTACTAAATTCAGTGTACTCGTACCTGCAGAGGATCAATTAGGATCTCAAACTTCTCAGTTTGACTCAATATCCATACCTAGTAGCCAGGCAACAGCGTTAGGATTTAATCTTACTTTTATAAATGAAACATTCAGAATTAATTCTACTTCTAATCAAGTTTGTGTGAAACAACAATTTAATGTTACAAGAAATAATCAGGCAGTTAGTTATAATCCAACCACACGTGTCCTTGCAATGGATGCTGGTACTTCAGGAAGTTATAATCTTTTGATTTTCAACAACTCTCAAGGGAATTTGACTTTTGCTAACTATAGTGTGATAACGCAGAACACTACTTTGACAAATGTAATTGCAAATATTACTGGATATCCTATATTCGGTGGTAGAGCAAGTAGAAACATAACAGTGCCAAGTGTTACTGGCGCATTATATTATTTGGGATCTGAATTCTGCGGTTTCCACAGACTAGTTAACACAACTAATAGTACCTTCCAAGCTGCACCAGGAGCACCATTGATTTCAGCAGGAGTTGCACCTTCAGCAGTTAACACTGAATTTATAATACCTTATACAGTTTTACTTGGTGGCATTGCTCAGCAAGGATTTACTGTTGATGTAAATGGTATGGGTAAGCAAGACAATCGTGGTTTCGGATTTGAAGCTAGAATGACTGGTGTAACAGGGTCGTTTACAAATGTAAGTGGTATACAATACAACTTTTCGTCTGTATCAGATATGACAGATGCAGCAGGTACGGCTTTCGTCAAAGTAAATGTTTCCAATAGCGGAAAACTTGTAGCATTCTGGAGAGCAAACTCTTCATCAGATTCTGATTTTGGTGACATGATGACTGCGACTTTCCTACAGATACAAGCTTTTAGAACACTTTCTGGACCAATTAGTTCGGCACCTAGTGCATTGGTAAAACTCTATTTCAACTCAACAAATGCAACAGATCCGGTATTTCCAACTGCATGGCATGTTTTCAATGGCACATTAATTGAAAGTTCAGATGCAGATTTTATAACAAATAGCAGATTAGATACATGGTATTTCACTTACAATAACAACACAAACCAAACATTACTAGCAAATAATACAGGGGCTTCGGCTTATAATCCTTCAAATGTAGTTACTATTAATAGCACGATTAGTCCAGGTACCGCACAAGGTGCTCCTTCAGGAACTAACCTTGCGATAGCAGAAATAACATCGAGATATTATAACAATAATAACAATACTTTAAGCAATGTTACATTCCACTTTTTCAACAATAATCAATTAAGCAATCAAGTAAACCCAGCATCAACTACTGCAAATATTTCTGTTAGAATTTGTGCTGAAAACTTTGCCAAACCTACTGCAAATCCTGTAGAAGGTGCGAGTGTCAATTTGTCTGTGACTGATTGGTCTACTTTCCCAGCAACTACAAAATATCTGGATATGTACAGGCTATCTGATAATTCGTCAATAAACCCAGCTAACCCAATAAGGACTGGACCAAGAGGTTGTGTTGCACTTTGGGTAGGTCCAGGACAATTAGTGACATGGCCATCCTCAGGTTCAGGTAGACCACCAATATTTGTAGAAGGTACGCTAACCCAAGGAACCAATACAGAATTTGTATATATTATGGACATTTTCAAATATTGAGGTGTGAAATATTTATCAATTAAAACAAGTGATTAACAAAAAAACAGTATCACTTGGCATGATGATCTTGGTTTCTTTTTTGATTATTAGTTCAAGTTCATTTGCATCAGTTTCTTCAGTCACAACTTCTGCTTCTACCAGTAGAGCTACTACTGGAACAAGTACTACCATTTCAGTAACAGTAACTGCAACTGGAAGTGAATCTCAGAGTGTCCAACTTATTACCTCACCTTCTGGCATTACAATAACAGACCCGTCAACTGGGGAATATTCAGGTGTATCGCTTTCTTCTAGCCCAGTTACTAAAACTTTTACGATAACAGCAGGAACAGCAAACACCTATTCATATTATGGGCAATCTGGAGGTACTACATCAACAACCCAGACAATTGTTTATGTTGATCCATCTACTTTTACTGTAACTGCAAGCCCAACTTCTAAATCTGCAAATTCTGGTGATACCTTTACACTTAATATTAATATACGTAACCCAGGGAGTGATACAACAACTTCTTCTTATACTTTAAATCTACCTTCCGGTTATTCAATCAGTAGTGGTGATGCAGGCTCTGGCACTGTTACTTTAACAGGTGATTCCACTACTCAATTAAGTTGGGTGATTGCAGTTGGTTCATCTACAGGAACAATAACTTTTGATTTAGGTGACAAGAGTTCAGCTGCTTCTGTATCTGTAACAGTTGCTGCAGCCAGTGGGACTACTACTTCAAGCACCACTACAGGTGGTCCCGGCGGTAGCACTGAGGTGACTGTAAAACTGATTAAAAAGTTCACTTCAATAATACCTGAAGTCATGAAGGCCATCACATCCATTGATTTGGACCAGACTGAAACCGGCTTGACAGAAATAAATATTATAGTTATAAATAGAGTTCTCAATGTTGAGATTAGTATAGAAAAGTTAGCTGCTCTTCCTGGAGGTGTCCCGTCCCCCTCTGCAACTGTATATAAATACATAAATATTGAGCACATAAACCTGGAGGAGAGCAATCTGCTGAATCCCAAAATTAAATTCAAAGTTCCAAGGTCGTGGATAGCAAACAATAGCATAGATGAAAATTCTGTTGCATTGTATCGATATGTAAATGGCTGGAATAAATTACCTACCATAAAATTGAATTCAGATAGTAGCTATGTCTATTATGAGGCTGTCACACCTGGATTTTCTTACTTTGCGATAACTGGGCAACAAGCAGTAGCAACTACAACAACCACAACTCCAACTACAACAACCACAACTGTGCCTACTACAACTACATCATTGCCTACAGCAGAGGAAAAACCACTTATAGAACCATTAATTATTGTGGTGATTGCGATAGTTGCAATAGTCGTTGTCGTATTTTATTTCATGAAAAAATCTAAATACATAAAATAACAGTTATTTGGATTCTTGCGGCATTAGTTTGATCAGTTCTACTCCACCTTCTTTCAACAAATCTGAAGCTTTCTGGTCTAAAGCATCGTCATGATTATATTCATCCTTGTATACAACCCTTTTTATCCCAGCAGTTATTATCATCTTTGCGCACAAATAGCATGGATTGGTTAAAGTAAACATGGTCGCATCTTTTGTAGACACTCCGTGTATCGCACACTGTAGCAATGCATTCTGTTCTGCGTGTAAAGTTCTCAAGCAGTGGTCTCTGACAACTTGTTTTCCCTTAATTATTTTTACTGTAGGAACAATCAGGCAGCCTACATCATCACAGTGTGGCTGTCCAGGAGGAGAACCATTGTATCCAGTTGCGATTATTCTTTTGTTTTTTACAATTATGGAACCAAGACGCTTTCTCGGGCATGTAGCCCTCTTCGCTACAATTTCGGTGATGCCCATGAAGTATTCATCCCAACTTGGTCTCATATCAATCAGTTATTAGTTCATATATTTAATTCTTGACTTTTCTCTTGCTTCTTTTCCTTGTCCAAGATTGTTCTTAATTCATCAGTACTTTTTCCAAAATATTTTTCAAAATCTGGTGTAGTAGAAACAAGTTTCGTTCTTCCAAATTTTTCAGTTTTGACCAAACCCTTTTCTTCTAGGCTAACTATGTAGCCGTAGGCTTTGTTACCTTGATATCTGACTATTACAGATTGTTTGACTGGTTGTTTTACTGTAACTATTGCTAATGTTCTCATCATACCATCTGACAGATCTGAAAATGGAGCTAACTTGGCAACATTATCTCTGTATTCTGGTTTTATTCTGAATTCATAACCTTCTGGAGTTTCTATCAGGTCGATACCTCTGTCTTTTCTTTGAAGTTCTTTTTGTATTTCTGCTACTAAAGTTTTTACTTCATCTACAGAATTTATTCCAAGAATGTTTGATAATCTTTCTGCTGATAATGGCTTATCAGAAACAAATAAAGCAGCTTCAAGTAAAGCTTTCATGTTCATAAGATAATATTTCAGTTTATTTAATTAATCCTTTTAATGATAGAACCATCTTTCTTCTCCAAATATCATTGGGATTCCATATTTGTCGGCGGCGGCAATAATTTCACCATCTTTTTTTGAACCACCAGGCTGTAAAATTGCTCCGACTCCAGCTCTTGCGCATTCCTCAATGTTGTCTGGCAAAGGAAAGAACCCGTCAGTTACAACTATTGATCCTCTTATTCCGTAACCCGTTCTCTCAGTTTTTTCTTTTCTGGCTTTTCTATTTAGATATCTATTCATTGCTATACCTTGCTTAATTGTATCTATTCTTGAAGCCTGTCCACATCCGATTGCTGTGAGATGATGATTTTTCCAGAAAACGCTTGCATTTGATCTTGCATACATGCAAACAGGCAATGCTTCAAACATTGACACTAACTGTCTTGTCGTCGGCTTTGCATCAGTGACAACTTTTGACTTCAAGTCATCAATAGTTCTTATTGCAGTTAAAGGAGATTCTTCTACAAACAATGTGCCTTCTATAATTCTAAATTGAAGAGCAGGTTTATCACCAGAATATTTAGGCAGATTTTCTATTCCGCTAATTTCAAAAACTCGCATATCTGTTTTTTGATCCAAGATTTTTTTTGCTTCATTATCAATCTCTGGTGCAGCAACAACATCAACAAATTGTTTTATAACTGAATTGGCTGTTTCTGAATCTAAGGTTGAATTAAAAACTACTGTTCCACCCCAGTTAGACACAGGATTGCTATACCATGCATTGTTAAATGCTTCATTCAAAGTATGTCCAAGAGCAGCGCCACTTGGCATTTCATGTTTTAAGATTATGCATGTATAATAGCCATAGTGGTATTTAGAAATAGAAATTCCAAGAAATACATCTTGAACGTTTGTTAAAGATGGACCACCTTTGCCATCTTTTATTTTTCTTATTAAAAGTCCACTTCCATCTTGATGTTCATAAAATTTTGCTGCTTGACTAGGATTAGTTCCGTATTTCAAATCCAACCCTTGGCTATAATCAAAAACTTTTGTTCTTCCATCTTGATATTTGAGTATAATAGATATGCTAGTCGGGAGATCTCCCTCAGCTCGAGTTCTATACATTTCTCTTAAATCTTTCTTACTCTGCTCTGTTTTCGACATGCACAACCCAACCTTTACCGTAAGAGTTTCTCATAATTGCAGCAGCACCAACATAGAGATCTGAATTTATGTATGATCCAAGTATAGATCGAATCAATTCTTCTGGAGTCTTTACATAAAGACTTTTTTCCCTGAACAAAGAATGCATACTAAGTTCAAAGGGTTGCGGTTTTCCGGAAGTAGCCCTACCATCATAAGTTGCGAAACCGTATGCATTTGCAAGTTCAGGAGATATTGATAAAACTTTGGTATTTGTAGCAGTTCTCATTCCGAGACTCATCTTCGAATGGCTTATTGTTGCAGCAATTCTTGGAGTATAGCCATCAGGTTCTACCCCCCATTTGTCTAATATTTTTTCTAATTGCTTTTCATCTCTTGATTGGAAAATTTCTTCAGTATGAGTACCATTTCCTACCACTACAAAATCATCATCATACAAAATTGCAGGATAGTGAAGTATCTCATTTTGTTCTTGCGTCTTATCCAATGGTTCTACAGTAACTACATGCCCTACCGGATAATCTACTACTTCTCTACTTCTGCTACTTGGACTTCTACCAGTCACAAAATAAGCTGCAAAAGGTCTGACGTCAAATGTCTTCCCGACAAATATTACTCTTCCTAGATATCCCATGTTCAACCATTATATTAAAAATAAAAAAGGATTTATCTCTTTATAGTAGCTCAATAGATTTGTGGAATTGGTTAGCTGTATGGTAGCTCCAAGCTGTTCATTTCATTCAAATTTTGCAAATCATTCATCTTAATCATTTTATCCGAAATCGTATACAGCACGTCATCTATGTAGAGCGATCTTTTAACAGAATATGGAGAGAAGTAGTAATACTGAGTGGTTTGATCAGTAGGAACATGAGTGATCCTTCCTTTAAGAGTGAATCCGCTATCTGAAGAGACACTGAATACGTATGCGCCTTGCCATGTGTATTCGTAATCGCTTTCAGCTAGCAATATCGGGATTACTAGAATGCCTTTGGTTGGACTGAACAAAAATGCCTTATGATCTCTCAATGCTTCAGAATCTGTTCCTCTTTTCCCAATTTCATATTTTGCAATTTCTTTCGGATTATTCGCATCTGATACATCAAATAACCCTAGCTTTACGCCTTGGACCAATGGGAATTGTCCTTCTGAGACTTCTTTTCCTATTCCAATAATGTGGTTTTCATCATAGGGATGCAGATAATCGGAAAATCCTGGTATCTTTAGTTGGCCCAAAACTGTCGGATTTCTTGGATCAGATAAGTCTATTACAAAAAATGGGTCAACTCTTCTGAAAGTTGTAAGGTAAGCTTTGTTACCTATAAATCTAGCTGAGTAGATAGTTTCGTCGGGAGCAATATTTTCTAAACTGCCAATAATATTCAAATCTGAATCAAGAACATAAATTTGATTTACAGATATAGGTTGACGGATAGTTGTAGTAGTTGTAGAAGGAGGAATACTACTTACTGTAGTTTCAGCAATCGTTATAGCTGGTTCTGTTCTAGCTAATGGTTGTACAACTCCAATTCCACCTTGAGCAAAACCAAAGTTTGTAGACGTAGTAGCTATTCTGAAGTATCCGTTGTATTCGTCCATAGAAAACTGATTGAGAACATAGCCAGAAACTTCACCTTTTGTTTTATATTCAATCTTCCCATTTTCTATTGCAATCCTATGTATGATGGTTTTCTGACTTTCTTTCAGAACTTCTACGTAAATTTCTTGAGCTTTATCCTGTAACTTGGTTTCAAGATTTGATCTTTCTTCACTAGTCAATCCGTTTATATAATCGCTGTATATGTTCTGTATTTTTTGAACTTGTTCGTACTTTTGTATGTTAGAACTCTTAACTGAATTTATCTGATTGATGATATCCGAAGGTAAATTAGGAATTAAGGCTTTGTCTACTAGTTTATCAAAAATGTCATAGTAGTTCAAAAATTTTTGGTAGGTGATATAGATGTTATCCAGAGATACAAAAATATTTTGACTGGAACCCATCAAAATTACTTTGTTATTCGTATCTTCTGTATTTTGTGTGTTGATTGACAAAATTGTTGTATATCCATATGAATAATCAGGCGAATCAAAATAGGAAATTTCAGATGCAGGTACAACCCTAGATTTTCCACCCTCAGTTATAATTGGCAGTGAAACATTTTCTCCGTCATAAGTCACAGGAGAATTCACAATGAAGTAGACAAAATCTCCAATCATTCTGGAATTTATATAAGTTCCATCTATTGTTAAATTTCTCTCAATTACAGGATTATCCCTTTCTGAAATATCATAAATGTAAACGAATGCACTTGGAGGATAATATCTGATTGGCACTGGAGCAACAATACTAGGTTTCACTTCCGATGAAGTTTCAGTAAGTGGGTAGGGATAGTTATAATATTTGTTGCCGAACACCACAAGTTTATCATTGTTTACAAAAATTCCGAAAGGATTTTCGTCAAATTTCAAAGTATAAACAATCTTAGCTGCACTAGGTGGGAACGCGTTAGCAATAACAACTTTATCTCCTGTTATAGTATATATGAATTTGCCATCGTTTTTTACAAAATCACCCTCATCCACCCCAGCGACTTGTATATTGGTAGTCGAATAATCTTCGGATACCTCAGTTCCTTGGGTTTGAGTAGAAGGAGCAGCTTCTCCTATTGTAGATCTGGCGAAGCCCCCGACATTAGCACTATAAACGCCACCCAATGATGACAGCTGGGAATTTGTTTTCAAAAAATTTTTCAAATCATCATAAGAATTAAATTGCTTTATTTGATTATCAGATAAAGATTGTGGCCTAAAATAAGTTGCTAAACTTACAACCTTTACTTTTAGTTTAGTTTATCTTAAATTGCTGATGAAAATTTATGGTTCTCGCCCTAAACCAGTGCAAGATCTTTTAGATCATTTTCTACTAATCAATATTTCCTTGAAAAAGTCTTCTTGTTCAGTCAGAATTTTCCCATTTTGCTCTAAATGTAAAAGGGGAATGAAATGGAAAACTATTTCGTCTCGATTCCATTTCTTTACAATTTTCCTGAATTCTAGCTTATCTTTGTTCGATTTTTGAATGAGGGAATCAATCTCGCTCATTATTTTCTCAATTCTTTTCTCTATATCTTCCTCTTCACCGACATTTGCTTGTACTTGTGCACGCCAGATTTTCCTTCTAACTTCCTTTTTTTCTCTGACTTCTAGAGCTTTCTTCAAAGCAAACATCAATTCGTCCAGAGTAACTTGTCTCTTTGGTATTCTCTTCATCGGATAACCTAGTTGTATCAGTTTCGGGTCAATGCCTAAATCGGCAAATGGTTTTTCCTCCTTTAGTACTTCTTGAATTTCTTCTTCTTTTTCCTCGAACAAGGATAGGTAGTCTGCCTTTAGTCGCAGAAGGATTGCAGCAACAAAAACTATTTTCGCAGGTATTCTAAAATCCAGTTCGGTTGAGGATTTTATGAATTTCAAAAATCTTTCTGTCAATTTCACAAGATCAACGTTCCAAGGATCTAAATTCTCCAAGGAGACTATATAGTAGATGACTTCCTCCCAACTTTCTTTTTCTATGATCATTTTCAAAATGTTTTCTTCTTCAGTCATTCCTTCGGCAACTCCAAGCCAATTATTTTAGATTCTCCATTCTCCATTGTGACACCATAAACTCTATCACCACTTTTGATTGTCTGGTCATTGTGGGTAATTACAATGAATTGCTCATCTCTTGAAAGCTTCTTAATTAATTCTGCAACAATTTTGCTGTTTTCTTTATCCAATGCAGCATCGACCTCGTCAAAAACGTAGAATGGGGCTGGTTTGTATCTCTGCACAGCGAACATGAATGCTAAAGCAGTCAGAGTTTTCTCCCCACCAGACATTGAGTCTATGTTGAGGAGCCTTTTCCCATGTGGACTGGCTTCGATTATCAATCCTGACTCCAAATCTATCTGGTTCTCAAGTTTTAGAGAAGATGTTCCATTTGTCATTTTTGCAAAAATACTATTAAATTCATTTGCAATTTCATTCAAAGTTTTATTGAACACTTCTCTTCTTTTTGCCTCAATTTGTTCAATCATTTCTAATACAGCTTTCTTTTCCTCTAAAATTTTTTCATATTTCTTCTTGTATTCATCGAATTCTGTTTTGAATTTCTCATATTCATCTATTGCCTTCATGTTGACTAAACCTATTTGCTGCAATTCCATTTCGGTTTTCTTGATGAAGTTTTCTAGTGTATGCAATTTCTCGTCAACATACTGTATTTCACCATACTGCTCGACTTCTGCTTTTACATTATCAAAATCAGCTTCTATTTTTGCCCTCTCTATTTTCGTTCTGTTTAATTCAATTTCTAAATTCACTTTCCTTTCCTGCAGCTTTCTTCTTCTATCTCTGAATTCGTCTACTTCTCTTTCAGAAGTAATTCTTGTTTTCTCAAGATCAATCAATTCTCTGGCTGATTCTGATGTTGCATATTTCTTTAATTTGTCCTCCAATTCTTCTGCCTCAGATCTTAATGCAGCTACATCTCGTTCGATTTCTCTTCGCATATTTCTGTATTTTTCTATCTCTTCTGAAGTAGTAGCCTCAACGAATTTAGGATGGGATTTTATATAATAGCCACCTATCATTGCACCTGATCGTTCAACCAAATCTCCATCAAGAGTAACCATTCTAGCCTTCCCCACACCTACTGTTCTTGCTGAATCGATATTTTGCACGATTAAGGTATTTCCAAAAACAAATTCTACTGCAGCCATGTATTTTGAATCGTATTTTATGAGTTTGCTCGCTACACCTATGACGCCATTCTTGTTCAAAAGTTCATTATCCCTAAAAAGAATTGGTTTTATTTTATTTATCGGTAAAAATGTAGCACGCCCAATCCTTTCTCTCTTCAAAAAATCAATGCAGTAAGCAGCAGTCTCTTCATCATCCACTACTATATCATTCACATGTGGGCCAGCTGCAACTTCTATGGCAATCTGATATTTTTCCGGAACTGAAATTAGTTTTGAGATTGTGCCTATAACATTTCTCAACCCTAATTTTAGAATAGCTTGAACAGCTCGTGGAACTTCACCAGTCAGTTCCACTTTCCTTGATTCTAGAGCCTCCAGCCTTTCAACCAAGCTATTTAGTCTCTCTATCTCCCTCAAATTCGATTCTATCTTATCTTTGTTTATCAGTAGCTTGGACCTTAATTCTGAAATTTCTTTTTCAATCTCGACCTTTTTTGAAATATCAATAAGCTTGTCAGCAATCTCTCTGATGCTCTTTTCTCTTTCCTCGAGTTTGTCTTCTACTTCTTCACTTTCTTGCGTTAGTTTGGTGTTTTGCCCTTCTTTTTCCCCAATTTTATCATTCAATTCTCCCATCTGTTTTTGGTATGTAGTAAACTTTTTGTGAGCATAAGATGCCTTCAATGTAATTAACTGCTTCTGCAGAGTTTGGTATCTGATTGCTGCATTACGCTCATCCTCCAATTTCTTAAAAATATCGTATCTTTGTGTTATCACAATCTCTGCTTCTTTTAGTTTTTGATCTACACTATCCAAATCCCTCTGAGCTTTCTCTTTCTTGTCGTTATAGTCTGCTATGCCAGAAATTTCATCAATAATGTACCTTCTCTCGACTGCATTCATGTCGATTATCTGCGTAACATCCCCCTGCAGCACTATGTTGTGGCCTTCTGGATGAACTCTTACTGAAGAAAGTAGCTGCAATATCTTTTCTCTAGTTACAGTCCTGCCATTTATTTTGTAGATTGTAACACCCTTCTTGTTTACCTTCCTTGCGATTGAAACTTCAGCATCTTCAAAAGGAAAAACTTTGTTTGAATTGTCAAAATACAATGTTACTGCAGCATAATCAGCAGCAGATCTACCTTCCCCCCCATGGAAAATTAATTCATGCAGTCTATCTGCTCTCAATGATTTGGCAGAAGTTCTGCCTAAAACAAAACTGATGGCGTCCAAAACATTCGATTTACCCACGCCATTTGGTCCGCAGAATACGTTGAATCCTTTTTCTAGTGGGATTGATATACGTTTGTTGAAACTTTTGAAACCTTGAATAGTTATTCTTGTAATTAGAGTGTTCATTTGTTCCCTCTTTATAATATTAGTTTTGTTACAAAAAGTAGAAGTATATTATTTTTTGACTCATAATGGCTCGAATTCATCTTTATCCTTTCTTTTGCTACGGCGGAATACCATATATAAGATAATTCCAAAAATAATCAAAATTGCTCCTACAAAAATGTAAGGATTACTGAAAGAGTCATATATCGAGTAAAACCCAGCAGCCATAGCGTGAAATATCGAGCATGTTAAATCGCTAGAATTCTTACAAAATAATTGATCAACACCGATTATAGAGATTGGTAATGATGCAAAGAGTATAATGTCTGTAATTATTATCCGGATATCAGTACTATCCATAATTATTATTTAGAGTTTCATTCTTTTGAAAGCTATTGTTCCAAGAATGATGAATACAATATCGAAAGTAAGCAAAACTGATAGGTCCAGAATTAATGGAAATTGAGATGTCCCTAACATAATGCCTCTTAATGCATCGACACCATAGGTTATTGGATTTATGCGAGTGAATACATGCAGCCATGACGGCAGATTATCTATTGGAAATAAAGCTCCTGATAAGAAAAATATTGGAAAGATCAGGAAAGAAACTATCAAATTAAATCCCTCGAAGCTGCTCATCATCGATCCAAGTATCAATCCCAAACTGACCAGTCCTACAGTCATGAAAAATAAAATAGGAATTGAAAATAGGACTGAAAATACAGTCAATGGTATTGACAAGAAAACTCCCAGTACCAGTAGAATTACTAATTGAAGCAGTGCGTCCGTGCATCCTCCTAAAACTTTTCCAGTAAATATTGTTGTTCTTGAGATCGGAGCTACCAATACTTCTTTTAGAAAATCAATTTTTCTGTCCCATACTATATAGGTTCCAAAGAAAACTGAAGTGAAAATCGTAGACATGGCTAGTATCCCCGGAAAAATAAAAACTTGATAATTGAGGCCTTCTACAGATACTGAGGCTCCTAATCCTGTACCAAATATGACAATCCAAAGTAGCGGTTGAATGATCGAGCCTATTACTCTGGATTTTTCCCTAAGGAAAACCTTAAATTCCCTGTTCCAAATTGCATATAATCCTGATAATTCACTCATTTTATCTTCCTCTACTTTCTAAGTTTGCGATTCTCTCAAATATCCCACCTTCTGCTTCTTGGTCTCTAATTTCTTTTCCGGTAAAGTGTATGAATACGTCATTTAATGTTGGTGACCTTACCTCGACATATTCAACCTTTCCAACTTTTTTCAAAATTTCCTGAAGATTCGATTCGGCATTTACTACAGTTAATGTTAAATCATGGTTCTTTCTTTCAACTTTCTTGACATATTTGAGTTTTTTCACCGCTTCCAATTTCGGCTTCTTGATCTTTAATTTTATGATGTCTCCACCAATTATTTTTTTAAGTTTGTTCGGTGTATCAAGCACAACAATTTTTCCCAAATCTATTATAGCAATTCTATCGCATAGTCTCTCTGCTTCTTCCATATAATGTGTCGTGATAATTATTGTGACTCCCCCTTCTTTACACAACTTTTCAATATAGGTCCAAATATGCTCTCTAGTCTGGGGATCTAGACCAAGTGTAGGCTCATCTAGAAATAAAATTTTTGGTTCATGCAGCAATCCTCGTGCCAATTCCAATCTTCTTCTCATACCTCCTGAATATTCTTTGACAATGCTGTTTTGTCTGTCTTTCAAGTCAACCAATTGTAAAACCTCATCTATTCTTCTTTTGATTTTTTCTCTCGGGACTCCGTATAAAAGCCCATGCAGATATAGATTTTCCCTTCCGGTCAAAATATCATCAGAACTCGGATCTTGGAATACCATTCCTATAGATTTTCTTACCAAATCTGGATTCTTTGTTATTTCATATCCATTTACATGTCCGGTTCCTGAAGATGGCTTAATTAAAGTTGCAAGCATGGACAAGGTAGTAGTCTTGCCAGCGCCATTTGGCCCCAACAACCCAAATATTTCCCCCTGCTTTATTTTCAAGTTGATCTTATTGACAGCTACCAGATTTTTGAATTCCTTGGTAAGATTGTGCGTTTCTATTATCGTCATAACAATCACATTAATCGCTAATCATTCTTCCGATGGTTTTCAAATACGTCAATAAAGCATCTGACAAAATAGCTTCTTGCATTCCTTACAGATGTTCTTCCCAATGGTGTAAGAGAATAAACGATAGTTTTTCCCTTCTTTTCACCTTTGATCAGATGATTATTTTTTAAATCCTTTAATGCAGGATAGATTGTACCTGCTTTCGGCTTCTCTCCACGCCTCTTCCCAATTTCTTCTGCAATATCATCTCCATGCATAGACTTTTTGGACAGTATCCACAATATTTGAAAAGACAACATCCCTCTCATGTCGCAACCATAAATTCCTCTCATATAGATTCACTATAATGTATAGGGCATCCTATATATTTAAATACTTCTCATTACAATTATTTTATATCATATCGGGTATCCGATACTAAAGAAAAGGAGGCTGATGATATGTGCTATGACAGTGGCAATATGAGAAGTTTCTTCACTAAGGAAGAAAGAATCCAAATGTTGAAGGAATACAAGGAATCTCTTGAGAAGGAAACAGAAGGAGTTTCTGAAAGAATTAAAGAACTGGAGAAGAACTGATTGTTCTTTTCCTACTTTCATTTGAAATGCATTAATTATTGATACAGCGTATACATCAATCTCTCGCCCTCTGTGGGCTCCAACACTCTCAAAGATTCCTGACTTAGTTCTCTCAATAGGACTTTTGCCTTTTCATCTGGGATTGTTTCAGTTATCAAAGGTAAATTGTCAAATAAAATTACAGGATGACGATATGATTTGAAGGTATACTCACCTTCCCAAAATTGACCATAATCTTTTTTTCCGATTCTTCCGTTTTTTGCTTGAAAAAATTCCCGAGTCTTACGATCGCTATAATCAACACGTAAGTGTGAACCTTGCTTACTAAGTGAATAGGCAACAATCAACCAACTTTCGTAACCAGTTTTTGCTGTAAAGCGTTTATCCCAGCCCGTTCCTTCAGTTTCGTTATACCAGTGTTTACTTGTTATTTCAAAAATCATTATTTTACAGTGAATTGTTAAAGATTTAAGATTTAAGAAAAAATAGGTGGGCTCAGAGGGAATTTCAGGCAAAACCTTTTGAACCCACGACCAACTGGTAGCTCCCTAAGTTAAGAGCTTCAGCCTTCCGTCAGCTGCTCTACCATGCTGAGCTATGAGCCCACAAAATAATCCTTAATTGTTATTTAAACATATCAGGTTATATTGAGAATTTACTCAGTATTGTTACTTATCTTAGAGATCTTGCTTATACCTATAATCACAAATATAGCAACTGCAGAGACAATCAATGCTGTAATAAATTTTACATAAACAATATCACTATGTATTTCAAAAATTTTAATAAATTCAATTATCGCATCCCTCCACAATAAAGCTGCTACAAAAGAAAATGCACCTGTTATAAAAGTAGCCATATGCCTGCGAAATTCTTTATTGAAATCGCTTAAACTATTTTTTAAAGCAAGACCTCTCCTCATTTTTCTCCAATTACTTCTTTTAGTTTCAGTCATATAGGCACCAAAAGGTAAATAATAATTTTATCTTATATCTTATTAAAAATACCTATAGTGAATTTGATGAGCAGGGAAAAACCAAAAATGGTGAAGTCAATTAGAGAATTGAATAAAAAACTCACCCCCGAACAGTATGAAGTGTGCATAAATAGGGGGACCGAAGCGCCATTCACTGGTGAATATTTGCACAACAAGGAAAAAGGCGTGTACAAGTGCGTAGTATGTAGAAATGTCTTGTTCAAGTCTGATGATAAGTTTGATTCAGAAACTGGATGGCCAAGTTTTACAAAACCTATGAAGAAGGGAGGCGTAGAAAGGCGTGATGATAGCAGCATGCTTATGCATCGAACAGAAGTCATATGCAGTAAATGTGGAGCTCATTTGGGCCATGTGTTTGATGATGGTCTTGAGCCAACAGGAAAGAGGTTTTGTATAAATTCAGTTGCTTTGAAGTTTCAGAAGAAAAAATAAAAATTTTTTATATTCACTTATTTTGTGTAATTAGGAATTCATTCCCATCAAGATCTTCAAAGCCAGCCATCCACATTATTCCTCTGTCTTCGGGTTCAAATGTAATGCTAACGCCTTTTTTCCTAAGTTCTTCTAGAGTTTTATTGATGTCCTCACTTTCAAAAATTATTCCTGTAGCACCTCCAGGATCTCTGCCACCTTCTTCAGGATATTTAACATGGAGGCCTAGTGTGAAATCTCCAATTTGAAATCTTGCAATATTTCTTTCTTTCAAATAGAGAATCATATTCAAACCTAAAACATCCCTATAGAAATGCACTGCTTTTTCTATGTCATTCACATGTATGCTAACTCTTGCAACTTTATTTAAGATACTCATTTTATCATCTAAAATGTGGGTCTTGAGGGATTTGAACCCTCGACCAAATCACCGAGCTTTTACTCTCTGGTGTCTCCTGTTGGTATCAACGCTTTTATTTCAACAATAAAAGCCAGCTGCTTTTGGCTATCATTTCATCTACCATACTGAGCTAAAGACCCAACAATTTAATTTAATTTTTAGAACTAAAATAACTTTAATAGAATTAATATCTTCGCATTCTATGCAGATCATGCGTCTGCCAAGTATAACTTCTTATTTTAGCTGATCTACCATAACTACAAGCAGCACAATATTTTTTATCTATTCTATAGGAAGTTCTGCCGCATCTTCTACATCGTATATGGGTAATTCTATTCTTCTTACCCATTGATGGTGTTCCTTTAGTCATAACTGCTTCACCGTAATAGTATTAATTTGCTGTATTTTGGATTTATAATCATCGTTTATTACCATTACTCTTCTGAATAACGGTTCATCTTGGTAAGTTACAGCAGTCAATAGATACTTTCTGAAACACGGAGCACGACTGTTTAATCTCCTTGCCCAATTTATAGCGTTATGACTTTTTGTCATATATTTATCTATGCCAGGGAATCTGTAATAAATTTCTATTGGTAGACTTATAGGGCGATTTTTGTTTCTATGTCCATACAAATTTATAATTTCCATTGCAGATAAATCAAAAATAAAGCCTTGTACCAACAGGTAAACTTTATTGTCGTACTTGTTTGCTTTTACAATGCGATTAAGATCATTTATAGTAGCAGCAACTCTATGGATATTTTTTTCTGCAATAATTTGTAATATAGTTTTAGGGTTTGGGCGTCTATTAATTGATGCAAGTACTTCTTCGTATCTCGGAAGAATTTCACCTTGCGCTAATCTTCTCTCTAATTCTATTAATTTTTCGATTCCTTCAGAAACCATAATATTTAGAGTGAAATTAAATTATTTAAACTTGAACAGGACTCGCGTAGACAATTGTATCGCCACGGACAAGAACAGTTCCCAATCTAATTTTATTTTCACCATTTTTAGAACATTCTGCTTCATCCAACCAAAGATTCAGATGAAGATCTAATGCCTTAAGCATTCCAATTATTTCGTCACCGTTCTTCAACTTGACCATTATTTTTTTTCCTTTAGCTTTATCCAAAGCATCGATCGGTCTTTCAGACATCAATTCACTTGTTATGATTAAGTGTGAGTAGATATAAAAAGATATGTGTTTTTATTTTTCTTTTTTTGATTGTTTTTTCAAATGACTTTGAAGCATTTTTTCATAAGCTTCTTGAGTCAATATATCTTTCCAACCTTCAACATTATTGTAAGCATGCCTTGACAATACAAATCCTCCAGCAAAAATTATAGAATTTAGTCCCAATATTAGCAAATAGTCAGGAGTACTGATTTGCCTACCTAAATAATAAACTGTAGATGTTAATGATGACAAAACGCCTGAAGAGCTCACTACTATTCCAGTTGCTAATTGGACTGAGGTGTCATGAACAAGATTTTTTGTTTTTTGTATTGAATTTGTAATTAATTGTTTTCCATTCTCTTTCATTTTTGAATAAAGACTGCTGATGTTATCAAAATATAGAGAATTAATTAATTTTTTGTCATTAAACATTATTTAAGTATTGTTGTGAAAAATTTAAATAGATAGATTCGGTATATTAGTAAGATAATTATGACAATTTGGCATGGAGAAAAGGGAAAGAAAAATACTGGAGGAAAGATAAATTTACACAGAAAGAAAAGAAAGTATGAGTTAGGTAGCTTTCCAGTTCACACAAAAATTGGAAGTGAAATTAGAAGATTGGTAAATACTAAAGGTGGAGGTTTCAAAATAAAAGTTTCATCTGCCGAATTTGCAAACGTTCTAGATCCAAATACAAAAACTGTCAAAAAGGTAAAAATTTTAGATGTTATACAAAATCCAGCAAATCCACATTTTGTAAGAAGAAAAATAGTAACTAAAGGTGCTTTGATTAAAACAGAAATTGGTAACGCTCGGATAACTTCTAGGCCTAGTCAAGATGGAGTAGTTAGTGCAGTCCTCGAAGAGAAAAAATGAAATTATTCTGCTGTTAGTCGGCTTGTGATTTTACTTAAAATATAATTTAGTGTTCCTAGAATGAAAAGAACTATCAATATGTTCTGCCAGTCTATCAAACCCAATTGAATTGTATTAAAATATATGCTTAAAGGCGTGTACAGAACTGATAGCTGTAGCAGTACAGATGCGACTATAGCAAGCAAAAGATATTTGTTCGACCAAATCTTCATCTTGCTTTCTGATTCAATTACATGCAATCTGATGAATTGGAACAGTGCTAAACCAGTAAAGGCTATAGTTTGAGCTTTTACCAAACCATCATTTAAATTGGACTGGAACAAATATAGCAAACCTATAGCCATCAAAATTCCAGTTTGAGTTATTCCTATAACCATCTTTTTGTCAATAATTTTTCTATTTTTTCTTTTACCAATCATTATATTTTTTTGAGCAGGATCAAGTCCCAAAGCCAAAGCTGGGAATCCATCTGTCAAAAAATTAATCCACAAAAGCTGTATTGCTGTCACAGGCAAAGGTAAGAAAAGCAGTGATGCAACTAAAACTAGCAAGACTTCACCAAAATTGTTCGTCAATAAATAATCAACAAATTTTCTTATGTTGCTGAATATCCTTCTTCCCTCTTCCACTGCAGAGACAATAGTTGCAAAATTATCGTCTGTAATAATAATGTCTGACGCCTCCTTTGCTACATCTGTTCCACGTATTCCCATAGCAACCCCTATGTTAGAATTTTTCAATGCTGGAGCATCGTTTACACCATCTCCTGTTACTGCAACTATTTCACCTTTCTCTCGCAATTTCTGAACTATTTTCAACTTGTGTGATGGTTCAATTCTAGCAAAAATATTTATTTTGCTTACTGCTTGATCAAAAGTGGCATCATCCATTTGATTCAATTCTTTTCCTGTCATTACGCCGTTGACATTCATCTCTATTTTTTCAGCTATTGCTTTAGCTGTGAGCGTATGATCTCCAGTTATCATGATTACTCTTATGCCAGCTTCTTTACACTTTCTGATAGCATATTTTACTTCAGGTCTATCTGGATCCATTATTCCTTGAAGACCAACAAAGATTAGATCCTGCTCAGGATTTTTCTCACCTTCCTTGTAAGCAAAACCCAGAACTCGCAAAGCTTGAGAAGCCATTTTGTCAACAGCCTCGATTATTTTTTTCCTATTTTCTTCCGTTATATTTATAATTTTACCATCGATTTGGATTCTATCGCAGAAGTTAATTATTATATCAGGAGCTCCTTTCATGAAAGAAAAATATTTACCTTCCTTTTTGCAGATCACAGTCATCCTCTTTTTTGCAGACTCGAAAGGTATTTCTTTGATTCTAGAATAGAATTTTCTCTCTTCATCTATATCTAAACCAAATTCTTTCGCAGAAATCACTAAAGCTCTCTCTGTTGGGTCCCCGGAATCTAACTCAGCATTATTGCAGAGCAAACCTATTCTGAAAAGCATTTCATCTTTACATTCTTTTATATCCGAAATTTTTTCAGAAGAATAGACATCCAAAACAGTCATCTTATTTTCAGTCAAAGTTCCAGTTTTGTCTGTTGCAATGACAGTAGTTGAACCCAATGCTTCTATGGCTGACAACCTTCTAATTAGCGTTTTCCTCGCTATCATTCTTTTCACACCAACAGCAGAAGTTAAAGTTACTATAGCCGGCAAACCTTCTGGTACAGCTGCAACAGCCAAACTGACAGAGGTCAGGAACGTATCTACAAGATCCTTGGCTTCAAAGAAATAGTTTATTGCAAAGATTACACCAACTGCTATTAAAGTTGCGACAATAACTTTCTTGCCGAAATCATCCAGATATTGTTGCAGGGGTGTGGGTGGGCTTTCTACTTGTATCTGCTTGGCAATCTTTCCAAGTTCTGTCTGCATGCCTGTGTTGACTACAACAGCTTTGCATCTGCCTCTGACTACTGATGTGCCTGCAAATAGTGAATTCTTTCTATCAGCAATGATTGTGTTATCCTCATAAATCTCAGTGTTCTTAGATACGGGATGTGATTCACCTGTCAATGAAGATTCATCAGTTTCTAAATTTTCCTGAGAAATAATTCTGCAGTCAGCTGGTACTTTGCTGCCTTCTTCCAAAACGACTATATCCCCCGGAACCAAATTTTCAGCATCAATTTCTATTTTTCTTCTGTATCTAATGACAACAGTCCTTAAAACAGTCATCTTCTTTAGCATTTCTATGGCTTTCTCAGCTTTGAATTCCTGTACAAAACCTACTATGGCGTTGAAAACAACTATAGCCAGAATTATTAGAGTATCCAAGGCGTTACCGATGAAATAAGAAATTATAGAAGCAGCTATTAGCAACAAAACAAGAAAACTTTTGAACTGCAACAAAAATATTTTCAAGGGCGATTTAACTTTTTCTTTCTTTAGGATGTTTTTTCCATATTTTTGCAATCTTTGTGAGACTTCAGTTTCAGTTAGACCATTCTCATTCGAATTTAGATCTTGCAAAACTTGTTCGTGGTTTGCTGACCAATAGTGCATATATTATAATTTTTTATTTCAGGCTATTATTATAGATGATAATTTATCTGGCTAGCTAATGCAATTCGTGAAGAGGAAAAATAAATATCGTTTTCTGCAATCTATTTAAGTTTAAATTGCATACAGATTTTCAGTTATTATGAATCCCATAGATAAAAGTTTAAATGAAGCAATCAAAGAAATACAAAAGAAAATTGAGAAAAAGGAAGAATTGGAACTCGATGAAAATCAGCAAACTGAGCTCGCAGCTTTAAAATTTGCATTGACTTATTTGCAGGATAATTATATTGACCGTTATTTCATAAGAGAGAGTAGTATACCTCATGTACACAAGACAATCGTTATGGCTGCCTTGGAGCAAATCCAAGAAAAATTGGAGAATTATGATATCAAGCGAGTTTATAGAACGCCAAAAATATTTGAAACTGAAGTTTCTCTATTTGTGCCAGCTAATCCAATGCCTAGGTCATTGTATTCCTCACATCTTAAAAGATAAAGAATTTATTAATGCTAAATTCAATATAAAATATGAGGAAAGGTGTAACAGCTTCGATTTTTCTCTTAACTCTATTGTTATCAGCAGCTATAGTTGTGATATCTAGAAATCTTGCTGGGGGTAAAACAATAACGGATATTATAGGTGGAGTAAGAGTTTCCTGCTATGATGGTGATAATGGAAATGACATTTATAGTAAAGCTACTTGCTCAGATAGATTTGGCACATTCGACGACTATTGCACTGATAATACTGTAGTAGAATACGAATGCGGAAGCACCAACAAATGTGTTGCGTCGTATATTGATTGTCCTGAAGCATATGCATGCGGTAACGGGGCATGTGTCCTTTTGGAGACTGCAAGTTAGTTTTTTCATTTAATTCTATATCTAAGGAAAGCTCCTACTCCACTAAGTTCTTTGAACTGTTTTCCTTCTCTTGTTTCAGTAGAAACTAATTGACTTTTGCTTCCGAATTCTGAAGCCTTTTCTGCTAAAACTTCACTCAACTCACGAGATTCTTGAACTTCTAAATCAAGTCCGCATTTTTCACATTTTTGGTTGTGAATTTGATCTTTGGGCAAATCAACCTCAGTTTCATGCCCGGATTGGCATTTTAATTTTGCATGAATCCAATCGAATTCTTCTGATATCAGTACTAGATCCACTGCACCTGCTTCGATTGCCTTCAAAGTATTTTCCACGCCATACACCACATTTCCATCTTTTTGCAGTTCAGTGAAAAATTTTGACAATAGTTCTCTTTCTCTTACTACAGCAGCCTTCTCCAGCAGATCTTGCGATCTCTGTACTAATTCTTCCAGCCCGTATTCTCCGGTGTAACTTATATCTTTTACCCCCAGAACCTTTTCCTTCAATTGATAATGAAGATATTCTTCTTTCATGAAATTTTCTTTCATAGGTCCCGGTCCGCCAACGATTACCCCCTTCAAGTTCTCCTGTTGAGAAAGCAATTGAGATGCCTGTTCTCCTATTTCTTTCATGAAATCATTCAACAGACCTTCCCTGACTCTTTCGTAACGCATCTGGCTGAACCCGCCTTTAGTTGTCTTGCCAGGAACTGCTGAATCAAGATGCCGTAACGGAATTATTTTCTTGCCTTTCAACACACCAATATCGGCTTCTTTCGAATCCATAATAAGTAGACCATATACTTCCTTCTCCTTCAACATATCTTTCAGCGGTTCAAGAACAAAGACTTGATCGCACCAATAAATTTTGGTGTCCATCTTTTCCGGTGGTTCAAAACTCCACAATCTTAAATCATCCTTGCCTTCTACGGGAGATATGTTGCCACAGAAAACTACCATTCCATTCTCAGGCGTTTTTCTAAAAGTTCTGAGATGTTGTATAATTTTTTCCAATGCAGCCAATACATTTTTTCTTGTTGTTTTTGACTTTATGTTGCTAGCTGTAGATTCTTCGTTCTTCAATTGGCTGATAACATCAATCAAGTTGTAATCTCTCGGAACGTAAACAGAAACCAATTCAGTATGCCTGCCTCTAATTGAATCTAATTCTTTAACAAGTTTTTTCAATTTCAATACTGTTTCGTCGTTAAATTGTGATCCCCCATCGTTCAATCAAATTGAAATATTGTGCATGGCAGTCAAATCTTTTTTGAATTGCTGCAATTCTTTCGGTATCTCTATTTCTATTTTATCTTTTAAAGACATTCCTTTTTCCTTTTTCATGTTCCATATTTTGGAATTAAATTCGATTAGACTTTTTGTAAGTTTCGTTAACTCCATATTGAAAGTATGTTTTGGAAACTCCTGCTGATGAATGCTTTTCTTGCTGTATAACTTCGACCAAATTTCTTCTGACAGAAATGGAATTATAGGAGCTGACAACAACAGAATAGTTTTCAATATTGTATGCAAAGTAAATCTAGCAGATTTCTGTTCTCCTTTTGTAAATCCACTTCCATAAGCTCTTGCTTTTATCATTTCAATGTAGTGGTCCGCAAACAAATTCCAAGTAAATTCTCTAATTTTTGTTGCAGGTATGAAAAAATTGAAATCATTATATCCATCTAAGCATTCCTTGATCAGTTTGGACAGTTCGCTAAGTATCCATTTATCTGTCTGGGCTATTTTCTTTGTGTTTGTCTGCGGGAACATTGAAATGAACCTAGAAATGTTCCAAAGTTTATTTAGGAATTTTCCTGCAGGAATCACTCTGGTTTCACTACACATAAAATCTGAACCTAATGAAGCTTCGGATGCACTCCAATATCTGAATGAGTCCCCGCCATATTTTTCTATGATCGGCAGTGGATCAATTATGTTTCCTTTGCTTTTACTCATCTTCTCCCCTTTCTCATCTATACCGTAACCCATTATCCATGCGTGTCTGAATGGTGATTTTCCTGTTAATTGATAGCATCTAAGCAGAGTGTAATACAGCCATGTCCTGATAATTTCTTTGGCTTGTGGTCTCAAAGTTGCTGGAAAAGTTTTCTTGAAAAAAGTTTTGTCACTCATGTATCTTGAAATAAACAATGGAGAAATTCCCGAGTCAAACCAAGTATCAAACGTTCTTTGATCACCAGTGAATTTTGTTTTCTTGCAGAATTTACATTTTTCAAATGGTGCCTTATCCCTCCAAGGTTGATAATATTTCCCAGGTTTAGGCAAGTTCGGTTTTCTACAAGAATCACAGTACCAGATTGGAATTTCAGTTCCGTAATATCTTCTTCTAGAAATTGGCCAATCTATACTGATAGAATCAATCCAATCTAACAGTTTTTGTCTGTGTAATTCTGGATGGAATTTAAGCTTTTTAGCTATCTCTCTAATTTTTTTTGTAAAGTTTAGTTGCTTCAAATAGTATTCCTTCATAGAAATGATTTCAATCTCAGTTTTAGACCTTTCACAGATTGGAGTTCTGTGAGTAATTTTTTCTTTTCCTGTTATCAATCCAGCTCTTTCTAAATCTTCAATTATCTGCTTTCTTGCTTCTCTTATTTTCAAGAGTTCATATTTGCCAGTAGCCCTAGTCATTCTCCCCCTTATGTCTATAGCAATAATTTCCTTCAATTTCAGTTCTCTGATTAATCTCACATCACTGTAGTCTCCATAACTGCAGATCATCATAATTCCAGTTCCAAATTCTTTTTTGGCAGCAGGATGAGCTATTATACGAATAGTTTTTTCGTAGATTGGCGTAGTTGCATGCTTACCTTTAAGGGTTTTGTATCTTTCGTCTTCAGGATTAATTATGATTGCTTGACAAGCAGCGAGCAGTTCTGGTCTTGTAGTAGCAATTATTATGTCTTCTCCAGTCTCTTTCAATTTAAATTTGAGGTGAATCAATTCAGTTGGTCGTTCTTCATATTCGATATCAGCATCGGCAATAGTTGTACCGCAATCCGTGCAATAATTATTGGGTCTTGTATCCTCGTAGATTAGTCCCTTGTTCCATAATTCTATGAATGTTGCTTGCGTAAGTTTTCTGTAATCTTCATTATCAGTTCTATAATAATTTTCAAAATCTCCTGACAGCCCCATCAATTTCATTATTCTAATCATCTGAGCTTCCAAATCATCCAAGGCAGTTCTCGCCAATTCTATAAATTTTTCTCTTGGAGTTTCATGCATTCGTATGTCAAACTTCCTTTCAGTATACCTCTCCACTGGTATGCCATTCCTATCTATGCCTATAGGGAAGTAGGTTTCGAATCCCATCATTCTAGCGGTTCTTGCGATCATATCTATTTGACTGTAATGCGCAGCCGCTCCCATATGCCAAGTTCCAGAAGGATAAGGCGGTGGAGTGTCTATTGCAAATATCTTATTCTTTGAGTTTGGATTGAACTTGAATATTTTTTTTCTAGTCCAACTGCTAAATAAGCCTATTTCTCGCTTTATATCCCATCTATCTGCATTAATTTTTGGTTTAAGCATTACAATCACCAATAGATGCTAAAATTAATTCTAGAAATAGGAGTAAATAAAAGTCAGAATTGCGATACCCGACATTCACTCATCATACTCATCCTTAAATGTATTAATCTGGGTTTATAAATAATTATCATGTACAGGTTTGCCAATAGGATTGTATACTGGTTTGCAGTCCTGATTTTTCTATTAATGGTTTTTGTTTCTACATTTCTATATTTCTCTCTGTTTTTTGAAAAAAGTCCTGAAATATTTGGGATTGTTATACAAAATTCAGACATATTGTACGCTATGTCAGTGGTCATAGGAATAATTGCTGCAATTTTGATAATTGTTTACTTATTGCAGTTTATGAAAATATATTGAAAAATTAATCAATTATTTATCTTTTTCAATTTAATTTCTCTCTATGGCTCCAACTGAAGAGAAAATTGTGACTTTTGAATATACAATCTATCCTAAGCCTGGGATGAGCCCAGAAGAATTTAAAGCTTGGTTTAAAGAGCATGTGAGACCAATTGTTATAGCTCTGGGTGAAACAACAAATCATCCTCGAGCAACATTATATCCAATCGTGAAATACAAAACAAACCTAGGTTGGGACATTTCGAGGGACTCTTTATTTGCCGCTGATGTGGTATCTTTTCCAAATTTAGAAACCTATGAGAGAATTAGAAGAACCAAATTGTGGAAATCACTTATGACTTTTAGCCCGGATTTTGGAACAGTTTCTGTTAAAAGATTTGATGGTTATGATTCTAAAACAATATATATGAAGAACAATCCTTGAAGCCATTTCTATAAACTTATTTAACTTTAAACTATAATTTATTATTACCTTGCTTCAAAGCCTCTATTGAACGATGAGTCAAGCAAGTTATGATTTAGATGAACGGAGCAAGGGCATATTTTACAATAAGAAGTTTTTATTCTCTAAAAAATAAATAATAATTATGCGTAAAGGTGTTGCAGCAACATTTCTAATAGTGCTGACGATTTTGTTGTTTACATCGGTCATTGGCTATAATTATTTCTCATCCCATGGAAAATTATACTACTTGAATGGTGGAGGTGGTGGAGGTACAAGCAGTCCTGATTTTTCAGTCTCAGTTAGTCCAGCCTCCAGATCAATCGGTCCAGCTCAGTCAGCATCTTATACAATTACCTTAACTTCTATCAACGGATTTAAGGGTTATGTGGATTTCACACTATACAGCCCGAACGGTATAGCTGGACAAAATTGTCAACCAGAAACTTGTAGTTTTTCAGTCAAACCAGTTTTTATTCCGGCCTACGGTTCTGCTACCACTGTATTTACAATAAGCACCTCACCCCTCTATTACAAGTACATTGTATATGGTACTTACACTACTTACATAAAAGCAACATACGGAGGATTAAGTCATCAGGTTGCCACTTACTTGACTATTGCTCCTGTGAAGGTAGTTTCCTCAGCCCTTCCTGCAGCAACAGCAGGTCAATTATATAGCTATAAACTAGTTGCAAGCGGTGGGACAGCTCCTTATACATGGAACCGAGTTTATTGTAGCGCGTTAGGTCTAGTATGCACTCTTGAGGCAACACCCGATTCGAATTTCATACCAGGTCTCACTTTTTACGGAGATGGTACCTTATCTGGAACACCTACTGGGCCAGGATATTATACTTTTAAGGTGAATGTTTGTGACAAAGGAACCCCACAATTGTGTTCTCAGGGAAACATAGGCTTCACAGTTAATCCGGCTCCTACCTTGACCATAACTACAACTTCACTTCCCAACACTGATCCTGCTAAATCATATTATGCTAAACTTTCTGCTACAGGTGGTCTATCCCCATATCATTGGAGCGGAGATCCGTTTTGTCCATTAATAGGAAGTTGCCCCCCGGCATATCTGAAGATAAACGATGACGGTACGATAACAGGAAAAGTCGAGATAGGTGATGCTTTGCAAACCTACACGTTTAATGTATATGTCAAAGATAGCGGTAGCCTCCTGAATCAACAAGTAGCTAGCAAGAAACTAAGCATTACATTAAATCCTTTTGTGATAACTACCAATTCACCACTGCCTTCTGCATATTCTGGGTCATATTATTCCACTACTTTAACTGCTACCGGAGCTGTACCACCTTATACTTGGAAAATAGTGGGACTGTGCTTAAGCAATCCGGGTTCTGCATGTCTTCCACCAGGAATATCAATTAGTGGAACGACTGGGCAAATATCTGGAACAGCTGTTCGAACAGGAACCTATACGTTTACAGTCAGAGTTTTAGACAGCACAGGTTCATATTGCCCTGTAGATGGCGCATGTTACAGAGTGGATAAAACATTTACTTTGACTGTGTATTAATCAGGCTTATATTTTTAGAAAATAATTTTTTTTTATGCCGAAAGGTATTGCAAGGTCTTTAGTCATTCTGATCATTGCCGTCATTATAATTACAGTTTTTGGTTTAGGTTCTAGTTCTTATGGAAGTTTTCTGCCATGTCCGCTATATATAGGAAATTGCTACAATGATTTTTCATTAAATTTGAGCCCACCTTCTGGAGCTGTGGCGCAAGATCGTTCAATCTTATCTGTAGTTACAGTCAATTGGATATACAAAACAGCTTCAGGCTATGAAAAAACTGTATATTTATCCATTCCTTCTTGCCCAGAAGGTGCTACATGTTCACTTGACCCAACAAGTTGTATACCTCTGCCCGCTTGTATTTCAATTTTAACAATAAAAACGACATCATCACTTTCTCAAGGCTCAAACGATGTATACATTCAAGGTACAGATGGAATTAATACACATACTGCAATGTTCAGCATTATCAATCCAATTTAAAGCAATTCATAAGAATTTTGTAATTCCTGGCTTGAATTTGTCTGTATCGATTAAGACAATTTCTTTATTGACAGAAAAAGCAACATTGAAGACTGGAACTGTGTCGATCCAAATCATCTTCAATCCTCTATGGCTATGGCCGTGAATTACTAAATTCGGTTTTCTTGCGTTAATTACATTTTCAAATGCCTGCATGCCCATGCTTGAAAAGAATCGTGGATTCTCCCCTTCCAGGGTTTTGTAAGTTGGCGAGTAGTGCGCTAAAAGAATTTTGAAATTGGCATTCATTCTCTGGAGTTGTCGATCAGCATTAATCAATCTGTCCTCATAAATTTTTTCAATATTTGGAATGTTTGCTTTCTGCCATGGTGTAGGTGTGTCTAAACCACCGGTAGTACCATAAATGCCAATAGTACTCCTGCCAAGCTGATAGACAATGCTTTGATCATCCAAAAATTTTATTTCAGAGAATTTTTTCCTTACAGTATCTCTTACTTCTTGGAATTCATTGTTACCGAAACAAGCAATTATGGGGCAAGTAATTTTTCCAAATAATGCATTATAAACTCTGTCATATTCCTTTATCTCACCGCGGTTAATCATGTCTCCAGCAATCAGGAAAAAATCTGGTTTAGCATTTAATCGATCTAAAGCTAGGACAAACTCTTCATAATATCTTGGCGAATGTACATCCCCTACGGCTGCAATTAGCATAACTCTCTAAGAACAATATGTTTATATAAATGTTAATTTTTAATCAATAACAGATTATTATGGGTTCACTCTCTGATGTTAGATCTGCACTAAGAATGTATGATGGTTTGACCAAAGACGATAAGTCATTGTTAGAATATAAATTATCACTATTAGAAAGAAGGGAACGAACTTTATTGAAATTATTGCAAGAAGATAGTGGCATACCAGATGAAGGATATAACTTCACGAATTTCTATGTGAAATTTGAACGAAGAGACTGGGAAGTCCTATTATTTAGAGTGTCAGTTCCAAAGACTCGTAATACGTCTACTAGCAATCGTTATCAAAGAGGGCACAGCTCATATCGAACATATCAAGTTACAAGACTCCAAGATGCAGAAAAAAGGTTGCAAGAAACATTTAATAAACGTTAATTTGAAAATTAAATGATTTTTTTAAATATCAGATTCATTAGGGTTTGTTGAAAGTGATGGAAAAAGTTTGAACAAGAGAAGTTTTAATAAATCCTGTATAGCTATCAGTAACGCTAGCTTGGAAACCTCCAGTTTGTGGATAAGATGGGTCGGGAATACATGCTAAGCAACAATAACAGTAGTTTTGCACAGATGCTGAATAAAGAGTTCCATTTGTATAAAGTGTAAAGCCTGGCCACGCGCCCCAAAAGCCACCAGTTCCAGTCCATTTATAAGGAGGCATGCCTCCACTTGCTCTAAGATCGACCCTATAAGGTTTGCCTACTGTCGCACTTGGTAATGGAGATTGAGTTAGAATTTTCAATTGCTCAACCTTCAATAAAACACTCTTAGTATAATTAACTGCACCACTTTTTCCAGTAAAAATAATGGTGTAAGAACCTTCAGGTATTACTGTATATCCGCCATTTTGATAGGCAGCAATCGTATGTACTGAGACAGCAGAACTACCAGATGGAACATATACATTCGAGCTGGAGAAAGAGCAAGTTGCTTTAAGAGGGCAATTGCTACTTGTAAGACTTACATAACCGCTAAAGCCATTTACAGATAATAATACTACATAAAATGAAATAGATTGGCTTGGTCCCATATATCCTGTTGATGGGAATGAATTAATTGTAAAATAAGGACTACTAGATCCTCCACCACCTCCACCGCCCCCACCATTCAAGTAGAATAATTTTCCATATGAACTGAAATAAGAATAGCCGACAGCAGAAACTACAATTAAAGACACTAATAAAAGAATAAAGGTAGCAGTCAAACCTTTTCCCATAAAAATAATTTGCTTTTAAATGATAATAAACTTAATTTAAATTATTATGATTGAACTTTTTTACAAGACCAAATGGCTAACTGATAAGCCATATAGAATATTTATATTAGGATTCTTCTTTGTATTCTTGGGAACATTTTTTTCACTTTTGATTTTCAAGAGTTCTGCATCATTTCCGACAATTTTTCTTACGACTTTTGCAGCAGTGCCGACAATGAATGAAATTTTGAAAAAGGAAAAACTTGAGCGAAAAGTGAAAAATATCTTTACAAGACATTTCAAGATTGCAGAAATTTATTCATATCTTTTTTTCGGTATGAGTTTTGCTTTCGCAATCATTTATGCATTCATGCCTATTGATCTCACGTCGAATCTTTTTTCTGAGCAGAGGAATATAATTAGTGGAGGACTTTTTTTAGGATCTACTGCCTTATCCAGGATCATAATTAACAACATTGGTTTGGTTGTCTTCTTTTTCATTCTGGCGATTTTCTACGGTTCCGGTTCAGTATTTCTTCTATCCTGGAATGCATCAATACTCGGACTAACGTGGGGAAATGGTATAAAGGCAGTACTATCTTTCTTAAGCCCAGTTGTTTTGGCTTCTGACATTTTTCTACAGTCTTTCTACTTATTACCAGAAGTACTAGCATATTTTTTTGCTGCGATAGCAGGAGGTATAGTTTCAGTAAATATTTTGAACAAGAAAAATTTTGATATAGCGTTTAAAGATGCGTTATTCTATCTTGTTGCTTCTGTCTTCTTAATACTGATAGCAGGTTTTATCGAAGTTATTATTTTGTCTCTTTAAGTACAACGACTTGCCCGCCTGTATAAAATAAAGTTTTATAAGTGTTAATTTTTTAAGTAGATTATTGATAACCATGTTCCAAAAAGCAAAAATACCGAGAGAAGTAATTGATATTCTAAAGTTTCAGCATTATTTACCTTTTGGTGTACCTGTGACTACATTGCGCGCAAGAGTTGTGGAACTTAGCAAAGACGAAAAAGTTCGATTAGGTTTATCTACTTATGATATTGGAAATCGTTCTTCGACAGATTCTACAGATTATTATGTTAAACTTTTAAAATTTGGAGGCAATCCTACAGTGCTTAAAGTTACAGTTCCTCCCAAAACATTTTCAACATATTCAGCACATTACAGTACAGTTCTAGACTCTATTAGACTTATGAAAGCACAAGTGCAAAGATTGTACGAAGCAGAAGCTTTAATCAAATAACAAGTACTATAGTGGACCGGACGGGATTCGAACCCGTAGCTTCTGCCTATTACGAATTTTAATTTTGCGAAGGCAGCGATCTACCATTGATCTACCAGCCCATGCATTTAATTAATATCTTTAAATTAAAATTAAAGTATTCAACAAGGGCGTGTAGCTTAGCCTGGTTGGAGCAACCGAAGTGAAACTGTTGAAGCTGATAACCGGTAGGTCCGCGGTTCAAATCCGCGCACGCCCACCAATAAACTTTTTAAATACCAATAGATTATTATACCAAAGGCTCCCATCGTCTAGCCCGGCCAATTAACTAGCTGATAGGACACTGCCCTTTCGATTTACTTCGAAAGGTTTGATTTAAGATGAAAGAAGAAAGGCAGTAACACGGGTTCAAATCCCGTTGGGAGCAATCTAGTTTAATGTATTTCCCTACCGTATATACTAGCTTAAATTTTTTTAATGTATATATTTTATTATGTCTGAAGAAATGTCTTCTCTTCTTAATTTAGAACAGCAAATAATGCAAGTGCAAGAGCAGATAAATGAAAAAGAAAAGTTAAAAAGTAGTAGAAACGAACTGGAAAAAAGCAAATATTTAGTTTATCAAAAATTGATAGAAAAAATTGAGAAAATTGCCAGACAAAATAATTTTAAAGTTGAGTATGAAGGAAGGTTAGAAGGTAGTCAAATGGCAGTAAGATTTTTTTATACTAATAAATTACGAAAAATTATTAATCCTAATGATATGAATTACCTACACTCAGACTTATTTTTACATGGTTGGTCTTTACGTAAAAATCCCGTATTCTATCTACAGATTGACGGACATGTACCATCGTTTGTTAGAAAAATAGACTTGAAGGATTTTGGTAATTCTCTATCTTTGGCTCTACAGAGCTATGTTAATGATTATATTCCTGCAGTAAAGGATTCGGTTGAAGGATTAATACAAAAATTAAAAAGTAAGGGATATGAATTAAATTCAGATTTTATGAAGAAATTATAAAAACAGTAAAAAAACAATAGTTAAAGTCCTATATGTGCGAACTCGTCGGGAGCACTTTTTATAAAGATTTGATAAATTGAAACCATACGGAGTATTATGTATTGTTTTTGAAATTCGAATTCTCTTAAAGTTAAAGCTTAAAAAAAAGATTTATAAGTAAGAAAATTCTTACATTTAGTATGAAAAAGGATATTGAATTCAAGACAATTAAAGTTTCTCATAAGGGGCAAATAGCCATACCTTCTGCTATAAGAAAAGAGCTCAATATACGGAAAGGAGAAGAGTTACTTCTAATAAGGAAGGGAGATAAATTGCTTATAGAAAAATCTTCCAAAGCTTCTAAAAGATTTGCAAACGAGTTCAACTTTATGCTAAAGTATGCAGAAAAAGTTGCAAAAAAGTTATGGGAGAATAAGAAAGATGAGATTTGGGATAAGCTTTGAACAGGGCGAAATTGTTTTTGTCCCCTTTCCCTTTACTGATCTGACAACAATGAAAAAACGACCAGTACTTGTAATTTCAAAATCAGATTACAACAAAAAGTCTGCAGATATTGTTACATGTGGTATAACTTCCAATATAAAAGAAACTGATTATTCTATTTTAATTGGAAATAAAGATTTAACAAAAGGCTTTCTTCCACTACCGAGTAGAATAAAAGTCAATAATGTATTCACTTTAGAGAAGTCTATTGTCATAAAAAGCTTTGGCAAAGTTAAAGAGAACATTATGAAAAAGGTGAAAGAAGAATTTTACAAACTGTTCTGATACTACTTAAACACACGGTGTGAGCATTTTATTTCTTCATCAATTTGAATGCTATATCTGCTCCCATTCTGGCTTGATAACCCAAGTATATGTTGAGCATGCCAAGTGGTTCCAATAGTCTTGCATTTTTTAATGGTCCCGCATCATAAGCTTCCAGTCCAATATCTATTGCTAATTGCATTACTTTTTTCTTTGCATCTTCATGATCTGAAGCTATGAAGGTCGATGGCTTGCCATTTGGAAATTTGGGATTTGAAATAACTTGTGCGAATACAGTGTTGAATGCCTTTACAACTTTTGCACCTTTTGCAAGCTTGGCAACTTCCTCTGCCCCACTTGTAGTAAATCCTATTGCTAATCCAGAAAAATCTTGGTTCAATACATTAGTTATGTCGACAAGTATTTTACCGCTTAGATTGTCTGCAGCTTTTATCGCGGAAGGTACTTCACTGTATGGAACTGCTAAAAAAATAATTTCACCAAAATTCGCTGCATCCATTATACTGCCTGCTGATGCATTTTTTCCAATTTCTTCTGCACGCATATCTGCATGTTCTTTGCTTCTAGAAGAAACCATCACTTGGTGGCCTGCTTCAGCAAATCTTTTAGCCAATGCCCCACCCATGTTTCCACTACCTATAAAGCCTATCTTCATGATAAACCACCTAAACTAGATAAATTTTTGAGTATATTTAATTTTATGCACCCATTAATTTAATACGGTACCGATATGCTAAATGTTTTGCTTGCAGACAATTGATTCGGACTTCTATCTCTGACTGTTACAGTAAACCAATAGATGCCTCCACCAGTAGGCGTACCAGCTAGGACTCCGCTTGAATAGAAATTCATTCCAGGTGGCAAACCTCTCTCTAGACTTTTAAGAGTTAAAGTCCATGTATATGGTTTTGTTCCTCCAGTTGCTGCAAGATTGAAGCTGTAATATTTACCGATGTATGCATCAGGAAGTAAACCAGGGGTTGTTATTGTTAACGGTTCAACATAATACAGATAAGCAGTCCTAGAAGCCCCAATAGAACCGCTTACCCCCAATATGTTTATCGAATATGTGCCGAGTTTTGTATCGGATCTTACAGAAACCGATAAAACTGATGAAGCTGAACTTGCTGAAGGGACATAAACTGGGTTAGTAGAAAATGAGCATGAGAAAGATACGCAGCCATCAGTCGCAAGATAAACATTTCCTCGAAATCCACTTAACGAGACTACATTTACTGTATAACTTGTCGAGGTGCTAGGTGATGTGATTTGACGAGTTGGCGAGGTTAAGGATAAATAAAAGCTAGGACTGCTTGTCCCTCCGCCGCCCCCACCATTCAAGTAGAATAATTTTCCATATGAACTGAAATAAGAATAACCAATTACTACTATAAGAATCAAAAGTATGATTAAAGGAAGAAGAAAGCTTCCAATTCCTTTTTTCATAATAATAAATTGATTTGATCCCTTAAAATATTAAGTTATTCTTAATAAATTATCTATAGTTTGATATGGGGAAAAAATTTTTGACAGACATATTTAATGACGATGAAGCAGATGTAATAACTTTTGGTATTCTGTTGAATGAATCAGATAAAAAAATTTTGGAGTCAATTCGAAATGCTAGTTGGTTTGTTGAGATTTTTGACTTAGAAAAGAAAAAAAATTTATTCAACTTAAAAACTGCAGATATAGGAGATATAGAAGTTGAAAATTTGATAGAAATTAGTAATAAAGTTAACGAAATTCTAGAAAAGAGGAAAATTCCCCTGATGCTATCTTATAGTCACTTGCCTACCTTGTATTCATTTAGCTCATTTCCAAAAAATACGAAATTAATTGTTTTTGATGCTCACTCTGATTTAGCGGATGAGTATGCTGATGAAAAAATACCAGGAACAGGACTTGAAACCCCAACTGCTAACGGAGCTACATGGTTAAGGAGATTATCTGAAAGAATTGATTCTGCTGATATCTGCATTATAGGTCTGCGATCATGTGATGAAGAAATTTTTGAATACATTGAAAGAAATAAAATTCTGTATATTACCTCTAATCAAATAAAAGACAATATTGATTCAGTTCATGAGAAAATTTCTAAATTTGTTGGCAATTCTAATTTTTATATTTCACTTGATGTAGATGTTTTTGATCCATCCGTTGCCCCTGCAGTTGATTATCCAGAGCCTGATGGAATCACTTTCAATCAGTTCAAAACAATTATAAATGGACTTGAGAGGAAGCTGGTTGGAATGGATGCATGTTGCTTAAAGCCCATAGAGGGAAATCATGTTACAGAATTTTTAGCGGTAAGATCAATTTTTGAAATTTTAGGTAGAGCCTTCTTTTAATCAATCAAACTTCTACATAATTTTTATCACATTCTGGAAATTCTACAGTTCCAGCCCCCTCATCTATTTTTGCATTCATTCTTTGAAGTATATCGTGACCGATTAAATTTTTCTTACCACCTATTACAACAAAAATCGGCACTCTGCATTTCCTTATCTTCATGAATGGCAGAAAATAAAATGATTTTAAACCAACCGGTTCACCCGCAGTTATCATTTCTAAATTTCCGAGGTGTTTTGCGCCAAGTTTTAATAAAATTTCTTCATCAATAACAGAAACCTCAGCACCCGTATCAATTATTGCTTCAACTTCTAGTTTTCTATTCTTGTTCTCAATTTCAATTCTTTCCTTTATCTCCATAAAAATTATTTATTAAGTTCAGCATTTATAGATTTTTTACCATCCAAGGTGGTTGAAGTATAATTCAACATTTAATCATTTAGGTGTTTTTCAATTTTATTAACTACTTCCTGAATATTTGTGTTTATCTCTGATTCCCAGAATCTCAATATTTTCCATCCAGATACCTGAATAATTCTTTCTCTTTTCTTATCTACTGAAGTATTTTTCTTTTGAATTTGATTCATTTTTTCAGACGAATATTTGTTAGGATTAGCGTGCCAGTAGTCTCCGTCGCATTCCACTGCTAGCTTAAATTCCGGGAAAGCAAAATCAACAATAAATCCACCAAACACCCTGTATTGGTATTTGAAATCAAGTTTTCTTTTCTCTAGTTCTTTCTGGAGCTTGAGTTCGATAGAAGTAGGCACTTGTAGCATCATGAAAATAATTTCTTAAACATTTTAAATAAGAATTTATATACTCAGCTACAACTAAATTTTACTTGAAGCGGGGGTCGGATAGCCTGGTCAATTCCGCTAGCTTGAGGTGCTAGTTGCTTAGTGCATCCGTGGGTTCAAATCCCACCTCCCGCATGACACATATGTTGTGTGCAGTGTGAGTACTTAACGTTATAAGATAAGGAAGCTTAAATATAAGTATATATAAAACGTATATACAGATATGAATGATGCCGAAAAAACTTTCAAAGGGAGAGGCAGACAGGTTAAGAAAAAAGCAAGTGATGCTGGACTACCATTCAGCAATGAGATGGATGTACAGATTAAATTTCAAACGTGTTGAGGATGTTATTGAAGAAGGCGAAATATGGCAAGAAGGCAAAAACAAATTCAGAGCAGTGTTGCCAATTAAGAAACGGCGACTTGCGTACGTCATATTCATTGAATTTCCAGATTACTTATATGTAAAAACTGTTGGTGTAACAACAAAAGGAAAAGAAAAATGGGGATGAAGGTATGAAATGTGGAAAATGTGGTGCGGTTATGAAAGAGAAGGAAGATACTTTATTCGGCGAAAGCGTGAAAATTTATGTTTGTGGTAGATGTGGGAATAAGCTTGTTCCTTTGAAAGAAGCTATAAGAGTGCAGCAAAAAGTTATTCCTAAAGTCGAAACTACAAGAAAACTTGTACAGTTTGGTGGATCGATAGCGGTTACCCTTCCAAAACAATTAAAGTCTATCTTCAAGAAGGGAGAAAAGGTAAAAGTCCATTTTGATCCAAAAGAAATGGAATTAGTAATAAAAAAGCAGTGAAGAATAGCTGGAAATTCTGTTTACAGTTGTAAATAATTAATTACAACTGTAAATAAATCAAGTGCACTTCAATCCCATTCCAATACACACTAGTCTATTACAATATTACAGTACTATACTGTTGCCCACCTCCCGCATGTCTTTAGGTTCAGTTCCGACTCAATTTTAAATTCTGGATATCTAAATAGTTTGATATGGATATCGGTAACGTTGAAGGTTTGAAATGGTCTAAAGGGGAAGACGGAATTCTTATCTCAGAACCAGCAATTAAGACATCGGGATATAGAATGACTGCTGTTTGGCTACCACCTAAAATGAAGTATGAGTTATATGGAAATGATTCAATTGTTGTGGTTTTGAGGGGATATTTAGCTGAACCTGAGTTGAAAACTTTAAAATCGTTTATAGTAAAAAATGTGGTTTTGAAATCAGGTATTGATGGAGCATTGTTGTGGATTTGCGAAGATACTGGTGATAATAAAATCATGAAAGACAAAATCTCAGGACTGTCTATTCATTGGGAGCATATAAAAAATATGATACCAACAAAAGAATTCGAAGAAAAAGATATGTATTATTCAAGACCTCAGATTCATTTAGATGGATATCGGATAAACCTTTGGTATGCTGGACCAAATGTGCACTGTGGAATACATAATCATTCTGATGAAAAAGTTCCATTTTTAGAAATTCACACTCAATTGAGGGGGTTTGGATGGATGGAAACTTTTAGGGAAAATAGTTATGAGACGATGATAAAGAAAGTTCCTATGAATGTCGGTTTTACGCATGAACCCTTTTGGATTATGAAAAAGAAATCATTTCGGTATCCACTGCATCAATATGAGGCGGGTTCTGATGGAGCGTTGTGGATGGTCTTTGAAGACGCAAGAATCTAATTCTGGAATTATAATAAATGAGCAATGAAAGTCGGATTTGAATCGCAAGACAAGTATACCCTCCGCACAAGACTTTTTAAATATGAATTACCGAATATGATATATGGCAAAAAAGCCATCAGAAGTTCAAAAAATTGTAGCCGAACTGAACAAAGAATTAGAGCACTATACGTCTAGAATTGCACCTAAATTTCAAAGAAGAACAAGAGGAAAATTACGAAAACTTCAGAGAACCTTGAACAGAATTAGGCCTCTAAAAATTAAAGCTCACTCTGCATGGAAGGCAGAAAGGGACCTAAAAGTACAGTGGTCACATTTACGCAATAGAATTTCACAGACAAGACAAAAGATATCTTCACACAGATCGCGCATAATAAGTTTGGATAAAGAAATCCGAATGATGAAGGGAGAAATTCCCTTATTGGAGAAAAATATTCGAAATTGGTCACGAAATGAGAGACTTGTTGCAAGGAAACACAGAGGCATTACAAAGATAGTGGGAAGACTAAATAAGGCAATTGGTAAAATGGAAGCTCGTAAAGAAAAAGTTGTTCGTGGGTTACAAAAATATTTTCAGTAATTTGAATTTTAGCTGAAAAGATAGAAAAAGTTAGAAATAGTCAACTTTGCGTAGAGTATATATTATATCAAAAATTTAGCTACAGAATTAATTTCGCCTTTTCTCTCCTCAGGAAATAAGCTTAGATTGGTGGGCGTCAGAGTATCAGGTCTGACTGATGTTGCGGATCAGAAAACTCTCAATGAATGGATACAATATTAATTCTTTTTGACTAATTTCTTATAATTTAGAATTCTATCTACTTCTTTTTTTGAAATCAGTTTCATTTCAAGCAGAACTTGCTTTACAGTCTTATTTTCTTTGTACGCTCTTCTAGCAACTTCGGCTGCCTTTTCATAACCTATAATTGAAGTTATGGCAGTTACGATCATGGGGTTTTTCTCGAGATTTTCTTTTATTTTTTCCTTGTTTGCTTTTATGCCTTTAAGGCATTTTTCAGTGAATATCCTTAAGCCGTTAGATAGAATTTCAATAGAATTCAATAAGTTGTAAGCAACTACTGGCATCATTACATTTAGTTCAAGTTGTCCTGCCTGTGCAGCCAGAGAAATTGTTAGATCATTGCCCACCACTTGAAAACAAACCATGTCTAACATTTCAGGTATGGAAGGATTTACTTTACCAGGCATTATTGAAGAACCAGGTTGTACTTGAGGCAGAATTATTTCATTTAATCCTGTGACCGGACCAGAAGAGAGGAGTCGAATATCATTGGCAACCTTTATGAATTTTAAGCTTAAAGTTTTTAGATTGCTGCTGATATCAGTTTCTCCTGTAAAATTCTGTATGAATGCAAAAAGATTTTGTCCAATCTGAAATTTATATCCAGTTTCTTTATTTATTTCTCTTACAGCTAGATTCGCAAATTTGGGATGTGCATTTAATCCAGTGCCTACAGCTGTTCCTCCTAGACCTAAGACCCTTAGATATTTTAGCATGTCTTGCAATGTTGTTATTTGCTTGCCTATAGAAAATCCATTGAATTCTTGCCCTAGTGTTAGAGGGACTGCGTCCATTAAATGGGTTCTACCTGATTTTATAATTGTAGAAAACTCTGATGATTTTTTCTTTATTACTTTTTCATATTCAAACAGGGCTGGCAACAATTCTTCAGATATTGCTATATAGGCTGCCATGTGCATGGCTGAATGAAATGTATCATTTGTAGACTGAGACATATTGACATGATTATTTGGGTGAACAATCTTGTAATTTCCTTTCTTTCCTTTTAAAATTTCTATAGCTCGATTTGCAATAACTTCGTTTAAATTCATGTTGGTCGAAGTTCCGGCTCCAGCTTGATAGACATCCAAAATAAAATTTTCTCTCAATTTACCAGAAATAATTTCATTGCAAGCTTTTACAATCGCAGTTCCTATCTTTCTATCAAGTTTGCCCAGTGACATGTTTGCTATTGCAGATGATTTTTTAATTATCGCGTAAGCTCGAATAAAATTTGGTTGTAGTCTCAATCCAGAAATCGGAAAATTATTTATTGCCCTTTGAGTTTGAGCTCCCCAATACATATCTGCAGGAACTTTGACATTGCCTAAATAATCCTTCTCATTTCTGGTCTTCATGTTTTCACTTTTTGCAATACTAACTTACCCTTAACATTCCTACAAATAATATTTGCTTTCCAGTTCTTATCATCTTTTTGCGGGTAATCGGCTCTCCAATGGGCACCCCTACTTTCTGTGCGCATCAATGCTGATTTTATTACTGATTCGCAAATAAGCAACATATTGTGTACGTTGATAAAATGTAACCAATCATGATTTTTCTTCAAGCTGCCAGAGATAGAAATTTTTTTCTCACTCTTTTTGATTTTCCGAATTTCTTGAAGACCAATTTTCAGTTTTTTCACATCTCTCTTTATGCCTACAAAATCCCACATTATCTGTCTAATGTCTTCTTTGATTCTATTTACATTCATTCCTTTCTTGAACTTTTTATTCAGAGGGACAATTATCCTTTCATACTCCTTTTCTATTTGTTTCCGATCGATTTTTTTCAATTTAGAATGTCTCAATTTAGAGGCAAAAAACCCAGCTCTTTTACCGAAAACTAAAGTTTCGGCCAATGAATTTCCCCCGAGTCGATTTGCACCGTGAAGACCAGCAGATGCTTCACCTACAACCAAAAGATTTTTGACATTTGTTTCAGTAGTTTCTGGATCGACTCTTATCCCACCCATTGTATAGTGTGCGGTAGGAGTCACTTCTACCCTTTCTTTAGTTATGTCTTTGTTCGCCAAAAATAAAAATTGTTTGTACATTTTGGGTAATTTCTTTCTGACAGTTGCATGATCTATTTGGGTTATGTCCAACCAGACTGCATTGTGCTCCGTACCTCTCCCTCCTTCTATTTCTCTGTAAATTGCTCTAGCAATCACATCTCTTGCACTCAGTTCCATTCTTTTCGGATCATATTTTTGCATAAATCTTTCATTATTTGCGTTAAACAGTTTAGCACCCTCTCCTCTGAATGCTTCTGTTGCCAAAATTCCTAATGCTTTTTTTGGATAAGCCATGCCAGTGGGGTGAAATTGAACCATTTCCATATCTTGCAATTCACAACCAGCTCTGAAAGCCATCGCAACTCCGTCTCCAAATGATTCTTCAGGATGTGTGCATACTTTGTAAACTTTTGTATAACCGCCTATTGCCAAAACAATTGCCTTGGATCTTATTGCAAAAAACTTTCCGGTTTTAAAATCAACACACGTAACTCCATAAGCAGAATTATTTTTTACTAGAATGGAAGTAACTACAATTCCATCTAAATATTTTATTTTTCTTTTCTTCACTTGTTTGACTAATGTTTTTACAATCTCAAATCCAGTTCTATCCGCAGAATAACAAGTCCTTCTATACCTGTGAGCACCGAAATATCTCTGATCAATTTTTCCATTTTTTGTTCGGTCAAATGGAAGCCCCCATTTGTCCAACTCTAAGACTCTATCTATAGATTCCTTGCACAATATTTCGATCATTTTTTTGTTACCTAAGTCATGGCCCTCTTTTAATGTATCTTCAAAATCTATTTTCCAATTATCTTCCTTGTCTACATTACCTAGTGCAGCATTTATCCCGCCCTCAGCATTTATTGAGTGTGCCTTGCCAATTCCAGATGTACTCACAAGCAGGACTTTTGCTTTTTTATCATGAGCCTCTATTGCCGCTCTTAAACCTGCGGAACCGGTACCGATAACGAGAACGTTACAATCCATAATTGGGATTTTTTTCATATTATCAATCTAATTTATTCCTAGTTATTTTAGTTTCTATCGCCATTCTATAAACAGATTGTGCTATTTTTTTATGGATTGCTACATCTGTTGTTTTTGGTAAGATGTGATTTTTGCTTATTTTTCTTCCAGTTAAATTTGCCAATGCAAAAGTTGCAGCCATCATCATTCTATAATTAATTTTTGTTGCTCCAGCGTCTAACGCCCCTCTAAGGATACCAGGAAAAATTAAACTATTGTTTATCTGATTTGAATAATCGCTTCTTCCAGTTGCGATAATGCTTACTCCCCCTTTCTTGGCTTCATCTGGCAATATTTCTGGATCTGGATTGCTTAATGCAAAAACAATGGCTTTCTTATTCATTCTCTTGATAAAATTTTTGTTGACAATATTACCCCTACCCGTTACACCAACAAAAACATCTGCTTCATTTATAACTTCATCTAAACTGCCTTGGATTTTTTCCACATTAGTTCTTTTTGCAATATCTTCCTTGAACTTGTCTAGATCTTCCCTCCCTTCGTATATTGCTCCTTTGGAATCGACTACGATGATATTCGGTATATGAAAAACAGAAAGAATTTTTACGATACCGGTTCCAGCAGCTCCAGCACCGGCAATTACTAGCTTGATTTTTTGTATGTTCTTTTTAACAAGCTTCAATGAATTTAGTAAAGCAGCAGCTGTTACAATACCAATGCCGTGCTGATCGTCGTGATAAATAGGGATATCTAGCTCCTTGCTCAATCTTTCAACGACTTCGAAACACTTCGGTGAATCTATATCTTCTATGTTTATTGCACCAAAGGATGGAGAAATATTTTTTATCGCAGTTATTACTTCCTCAGTATCCTGCGTATTGAGGCAAATCGGGAATGCATCTATATTGCCAAATAATTTCATGAGTAAAGCCTTACCTTCCATCACAGGCAAAGCAGCCTCAGGTCCGACGTTGCCCAAACCTAAAACTCTTGAACCATCTGTAACTATAGCAACAGAATTACCTTTAGACGTATAATCATAAACCTTATTTCTGTCTATTACAATTTCTTTCGATACTTCAGCTACACCTGGGGTATACAGTAAACTCAATATTTTAGAATTTTTTATAGCAATTTTACTTTTGATTTCTATTTTACCCTTCAACTTCTTATGTAACTTTAGGGCATCTTCTTTCAATCCCATAAATTATGTAAATTTTGGTAAATGCTGCTTATAAGGTTTTTAAATCCCGCAACTAATAGTATAATTATGGAACAAGAGAAGAAATTGATTGGTAAAGTAAGTCACTATTACGGACACATAAGCGTAGCTGTTGTCGATCTAACTGACACTCTATCAGTAGGCGATAGAATATCAATAGAAGGTTCTAGTACAAACGTGCAGCAAACTGTGGATTCTATGCAGATTGAGCACAAGGAAATCCAGACTGCGAAGAAAGGAGATTCTATTGGTTTGAAAGTGTCTGATAGAGTCAGAGAAAACGACAACGTGTACAAAATAATGGAATAAATTATTCAGTAGATTGAGCCATTTTCTTGAAATCTTTATTTTTAACCTGCATAAACAGGCAGTATCCTAAATTTTTCTTTAAATTTCCGTTTAATTCTTCACCAGGTATTTTTTCTATTTCGTCTTCAGTAAATGGGGGTTTCCTGTTTTCTATCCAGCTAGATTTTTTATGCTTGTTATTGACGATGTCGAATGCTTCACTAATTGTAGAATCGGTAATTTGTTTTTTTTCAAATTTATTTGTCAGATTTTTCATGATAGAATTTGCAACAGTTCCTTTTAAGAAATCACTCCTAGATTGGTCATCAAGATTAGGTGCTACACTTGATAGCAACCTAGATACTGCAGGAAGATTTTTCAATGCAGTATATTCTTTGTACACACTAGAACCAATTTTTCTTTGAGCTAGGTTGACTCTTTCTGATACTTTATCAACATCATACGGATCTATGAGGATCAGTCCGTGTAGTAAAGCACTCTCAATTCCCCAGATGATTGCATGTGAAGCGACTATCTTATTATCAACCATTATTGTCGATGCTTTATTGTCTACGACAATATTTTCAATTCCCAAACCGACTAGTCCCTTAGCTACTATGTCTGCAAAATAAGCACGTAGGTCTTCAAAACTTCCAAAACTCCCATCCCTAGGAACGGCAAAGGTATAGGCCAGGATATTTTTTCCTGTTTGCACATGAGAACCCCCAGTTATTCTTCTAACAACATCAAATGAATTATCAGTTTTCTTCACAGCATCTGTTGCTTGTGCATAACCGAGAACTACAGAATCTTTAGAAAAATCCCAAAATCTGAATGGAGCAACTCCTTTGATCGCTTTTTTCAGCATTAGCTCTTCCAATGCCATGTTAGTTTTTGCACTGAAGGAACCTAGTCCCCAATATTCATAATCAAGCATCAGCACCCTCCTCTATCAATAATAGTCCTGGGTCGTTTAAGTGTTCCATTAAAGTATTGGTAAATCTGGCAGCTTCTGCCCCATCAAATATTCTGTGATCGAATGCTAAAGACAAAGGCATTATTTTTCTTATCTCAATTTTCCCATTTATAACTACAGGTTTTTCATGTATCGCTCCTACAGCAAGTATTGCTGCTTCGGGAGAATTTATAATAGGAGTGGAAAATATTCCACCGATTGAACCCACATTAGTAATTGTAAATGTTCCACCCTTTAAATCGCCAAGATCAAGAGTTCTTTTTCTTGCCTTTTCTGCCAGTTCCTCGATTTCTTTTGCTATCTCCAACATATTTTTTTGATCAGCTTCCTTTACAACAGGAACAATCAGGCCATCAGGAGTATCAACTGCAAATCCGATGTTATAGTATTTCTTCAAAATTATCTCTCCAGCTTGGTCGTTAATGCTTGAATTTGCATACGGATGCTTTTTCAATGAATGAACTACTGCCTTAATTATAAATGGCATGAAAGTCAGATGGATTCCTTCTTTTTCAGCTTTAACTTTCTCCTTTTCACGTAATGCGAACAATTCTGTAACGTCTACTTCATCCATATTCACAACATGCGGAATTGTAAATTTCGATTCAACCATATGTCTAGCAATAGTTTTTCTGACGCCTTTCAACGGAATATGCTCTATGAACCCATACATGTCATATTTTTTCGTCACTTTCATTTCAGTTTGGGATGCTTCTTCAGTCTTTTCTATCATCGGAGCGGTTTTAGTCGATGATTTAACATCTGATTCTGTTATAATTCCACCTTTACCAGTTCCTGTAACTTGCGATAGATCTACGCTTAGTTCTTTTGCTAACCTTCTAACTAACGGTGTAGCTAGGATTTCCTTTTCAGTTTTCTTAGCTTCAGTAACTACAGGGGGTTGTTGAATTACTTCTTCAGATTCTTCTAGTTCACCTACAACAGAAACAGATTTTTTAACTGCTTTTTCCTCTGGCTTTGTTTCAGGAACTTTCTCTCCTTTCTCTCCAATAAGAACTAGAGTCTGACCGACTTTTACTGTATCTCCTGGTTTGAAATATATTTTCAGAATAGTTCCTGCTTTAGGTGATGGAATTTCTGCTATTGCTTTATCAGTTTCAACTTTGCCTAAGGCTTGGTGTTCTTTAATTTCGTCTCCTTCCTTTACAGCCCATTCAACAATTTCACCTTCTGTTATACCTTCACCAATATCTGGAAATTTAAATTCGTAGACCATAACGACTAATTAAAATTAAATTTGGCTATAGAAAAGTCTTACTCTCGATTAATAAGGTATTATTGGGGGTACAGGGACTATAGTTGAAGTAGTTTGATTGGTAATCGTAGATGTAGTAGTTTGACCTGGTTCAATCGTACTTGTAGTAGTCGGATTGTTTGCATTTGAATTGGATTGTCCAGGGTTAAAAAAGTAATACAAGCTTACACTTACAAGAATTATGAAAATAATTGGTAGAACTATGAATGCGATAGCAATGCCTTTCATTAAACCACTAATAAGTATTAATTAGTAAAATTTACATATTAAAATTCCATTAAATGTTCTACAGCTTTGATTATTCTATCCGCATTAGGCAAATAATAGTTTTCCAACTTAGGAAGTGGAAAGATAACATCCCATCCCGTTACACGCTGTATAGGTGATTTCAAGTTAAGCATAGCTTTTTCAGAAATCACTGCTGCAATTTCAGCACCAAATCCACCAGTTCGTTGAGCTTCGTGAATTATAACTACTCTTCCAGTTTTTTTTACAGAATTTAGAATTGTTTTCTCATCTAAAGGATTCAGAGTACGAACATCGACAACTTCTGCAGATGCTTTATCCTTTAATTTGTCCGCAGCTTCATTTGCTGTTCTAACCATTGCACCCCAGGCTATCAAAGTAACGTCATATCCTTCTCTGACAACTTTTGCCTCACCTAAAGGCACAGTATACTCATCTTCAGGAACTTCCATCTTCACAGCACGATACATTCTCTTTGGTTCAAGAAAAACAACAGGATCAGGATCTCTGATTGCTGATACAAGCAAACCTTTGGCATCGTACGGATTTGATGGAATCACTACTTTTAGTCCAGGCATATGACATAAGAAAGCCTCGGGACTATCAGAGTGATGCTCTAATGCCTTCACACCACCACCATAAGGTAGTCTGACTACTAAAGGTACATGATATCTGCTTCTAGATCTGTTTCTCATTCTGCTTGCATGATTTAACAATTGATCAAATGTAGGTGGTAGAAAACCATCAAACTGAATTTCAGCTACAGGCTTGAATCCGTTTATAGCCATACCAATAGAGACACCGACAATACCGGATTCTGCTAGAGGTGTGTCCAAAACTCTGTTCTCACCGAACATTTTATATAGACCATCAGTTACTCTAAATACACCACCGTCTATACCAACATCTTCACCTAAAACAACTACGGTTTTATCTTTCTGCATCTCCTGCTTCAAGGCAAGATTTATTGCATCAACCATATTCATTATTGTCATTTCTTTCTCCTTCTTCTATACTCTCGTGAAAGGATAATCCAAATAGCCCCCGAAAAAGCAATAATCAGTGCAATAGGTATAAAATAAAGATATTTTGGAAAAGAAAGTCTTCCCATTATATATGAGATCGCAAGTGTTGACGAGAAAATTAATAAGGTAAAAAATGCAACTTCCTTTTTATTTAATTCTTTCCATGTTATTTTAATACCAAACAAGCCGATTTTTTTTACAAACCCAGAGACTAAAATATAAGAAAAAAATGTAATAAAAAGGTAAAAAAATAAAGAGGAAGGATTTATGAGCCGTTCCTTTAAGGTTGCTAAATCTAAAGGGAAAAAAATTTGAACAACTAAAATTGAAGAAGAAATCATGATTAATACCATAAAAATAGTTAAGTAAATAATTTTTAGATTTGGTTTCAAAAATTCTTTCCAATTCATTTCATCATTTCCCTTTGCTCTTTCAGTTTTTCTGGCAAATCTGCATATATATAATCAAAAATTTCATTTGAAGTTGGATCTGGATTTGATTCTTTCTGTTTTACAGCCTCAGAAACTTCTGCTTCAGCAGCTGTCAACAATTTCTTTTCTTCCTCATCAGTCCACATGTTATTGGCAATCATATATTTCCTCAATCTGTCAATCGGATCTTTCTTCTTCCATTCTTCTACTTCCTTCTCAGTTCTGTATTTAGTCGCATCATCAGCAGTAGTATGGTCGCCCATTCTATAAGTCAAGCACTCAATCAGAGTCGGACCACCACCCTTTCTTGCTTTATCTGCAGCATCTTTTACTGCCTTGTATACTGCAAAAGCATCATTCCCATCAACTCTTATTCCTTCAAATCCGTAGGCTGTCGCTTTCTGTGCTACAGTTTCAGCTGCGGTCTGCTTACTAAAAGGAACTGAGATTGCCCATTGATTGTTTTGGTTGATAAAAACTACTGGAGCTTTGAATACTCCTGCAAAATTCATTCCTTCATGGAAATCTCCTTTTGATGTCGCCCCATCTCCAAAATAAACTGCGGTAACTACTTTTTCATTTTTTAGTTTTGACGCAATAGCAATTCCTACTGCATGAGGTATCTGTGTGCTAACTGGTATCGCCACAGGCATAATATTCAAGCCGTCAGGAATTTTCATTCCTCTTTCATCCCCACCCCAATATTGGTAAAGCATATGCATGGGCATGCCCCTCGCTATCAATACACCATTCTCTCTGAAGGAAGGAACTACCCAATCATCTTTTTGCAATGCATAAGCACCTGCTATTTGACCTTCCTGCCCTTTAATTGAAGCAAAGGTAAGCATTCTTCCTTCTCTTTGAAGTTTTAAGGCAGTCTCATCGAAAATTCTGGATAGAACCATCAATCTGTAGATTTTTCTTATGTCTTCATTCTTTAAAGCAGGCATCAGTTCTTCTTTGCAGTTACCATTTTCATCCAGAATTTGTAGCATTTCCACTTTAGGCTTAGCTTTAGGCATTCTCATCTATATTCAATTTAAAATTAGTATGGGATATATTTTATTTTCCTAACGCCCACTTCTTCAGATTTTCGTAGGTAGATGCGCCACAAATCCATTTACCAGTTTTCTTGTTGAAGAAAAAAGGAACACCACCACAATATCCTTTGTCAACTTCTTGCATCATTTTTGCATTGGCTTCATTGTGCCAGACTTCTATTTTCGTGATCTTTATACCAGTTTCTTCTTCCAACCTTTCGACTAATGGTTGCATTACTTTGCAGAAATGGCATTCTGTACCGTAGAATTCGATTAAATCATCTGCCATAGAAAATAGATAGTTTTACTATAATAAAAACTATTCTAATAGTATGGGAAAATTCGAAATCTTTAACAAAAATATTATTCTAATTTTGTTTCCCTTTCTTATGTCATTGGCATTAATTGCATCTTCGCAAGCTATTTCAGATTTGCCTCTTTACCCAACATATGCAACAGATCCTAATCTAGACCTTATTGTATTTGTATCAGCTGCCATATTTGGAGGAATGTTGTGGATACCTGCAGTTATCATTTTTTCCACAGTAGAAAATACATTTTTGATACCTATACTAATTTTGATTTTAATTTTATTCTATCTTAGAATGAAAAATAAATTAAAACTAATTTATATACTGCCACTACTTTTAGGCCTAGTTGGAGGTATTATAAGTTACTTCTTAGCAAAAGATAAGAAACTCCGATTAAAACTGCTATTAATAGGTGTCTTCATAAGTTTGGTTATGGCAGCCCTTATATTCTATTTGTTTTTCTATATCTATACTCCCCTTTAAAAATCATTGTAAAATTTAAGTGCGGTTATAATAATGTATAAAATATGAAAGTTGTGATTTCCATTGGTGGTTCACTTCTGACTAGAGAATTAACTGCTAACAATTTCAAAAAATATGCGAATGTTGCTCTGAAATTATGGAAAAGAGGTCATAAGCTGATTATAGTTTGTGGTGGTGGAAAGACTGCTAGAGAATATATTTCAATTTCAAAACAGCTTCACGCCAGTCGAGATTTGCAGGATTATGTAGGTACAATGGCTACGCACATAACTGCATTGACTCTATTTTCAGCCTTAGAAAAAAATGGTTATATGGTGATGTGGAAGCATTTGAAAGAAGCTAAAAAAGAAGTGAAAAGGTTTTTTGGAAAAAAAATTATCATAACTGGTGGTTATGATCCTAGAGTTTCTACCGATTACGACTCAGTTGAATTTGCAAAATTGGTTCACGCTGATATTGTGATTAATGCGTCCAATGTTGATGGGGTCTATTCAGATAACCCGTTTAGGAATCTTAAAGCAAAAAAATTTAAACGACTTAGCTATGATCAATTCATAAAAATTGTAAAAAAGAATCCTCAGTCTCCTGGCCAATATAGGCTTTTCGACTTGTCTGCTGCTAAATTGATTAAAAAATTTAAACTAAAAACCATTATTATAAATGGCAATAATCCACAAGAAATAGTTAGAGCTGTGAATGGCAAGCATCATGGAACTGTTATAGATTGATTGTATGGATTTAACACAATTGAAATGTGCACCATGTGAAGGTATAGGCAGACCGATGACTGCAAAAGAAGCAAAAGAATACTTGAAAAAAGTGAAGGATTGGAAGATAAATGGCAAAATGATTGAGAAGAAGTTCAAGTTCAAAGATTTCATGGCAGCCATAAATTTCATCAACAAGGTAGCATCAATCGCTGAAGAAGAAGGGCATCATCCTGATATTCATCTTACCGGCTGGAACAAGGTGAAATTTGAATTGACTACTCATGAACTAGGTGGGTTAACGCAAAATGATTTTATACTTGCAGCAAAAATAGACAAATTGATGCCCCAGTAGCTCAGACTGGTAGAGCACTTACGATTTATATCGGTGTAAGCATGGTAAGCAAGGGGTCATGGGTTCAAATCCCATCTGGGGCTCACTTTAAATCTTTTTTTATTGATTTAATTTCTATGTCTAAAGAACAATACAAAGAACTTGCAAAGGAATGGCAGGAGAAACTTCAACTTCGCAGACTTCCAGCTTTGTCAAAATCAAAAGCACAATCTAGAAGTATGACAATCAGATTAAAAGTTTTAGAATATTTGTTGCAAAATGGATACACGCTGGGAAACCCAGCAACCTATTCAGCTTTATCAAGAAATTTGAATATCGATTCTCGAAATTTGGGATTTCCTGAAAGTTGGAAGAAATATGGAATAGATTTCATTGCCGGAGGTCGAGAAACATATAGAGGTTGGATTTTTTCTTTCCCTGCTTCTCGTTTCTACGTATCTGACAAAACTAGAGCAGAAACTTCAGTTCAGCTAATTCGAAAGCTAATGCAACTTGCATCTAATTCTTAAAAGTAAAAAATAAATATACTAAATATGCCTGTTGAATACCAGCTGCAAACTTGTCCAAAATGTGGTGGCAGGTTGGAGTATAGCAGAAGACTGGGCCACACTATTTTGCAATGTGAGCATGATGGTTCGAGAGTCATTCAACTTATTTACGAGAAAGGTGCAGGCGGAGAAAAAACACTGGCTAAACTGCCTGCTTATTCCACACCTAAAGCAGAATTTGCTGGAGACACATTGCGATCATTATATGCTCAAATTACAAGAGCTAGAGAGTATTCACAAAAAATAAAAGATATTCATGACTACAGGGATATTGATTTGTTGACGAATCTGCTTGTAGATGCACATCGAACTTGGGTGAGCATACCTTATGAAGAACGCAAGAGAACTCCAAGTCGTGAATTAGAGTATCATCTTGTAACTACAAGTACGGATTTTGCGAGCGCTTCTAATCCAGCATACAGGGAAAATGATAGAAAATATTTCCTTCAACGTGCTAGAGAACGCATGAAAACAATGATGAGTGTATTATCTACGCATAAAGATCAGCCGGAAAAATTGACCAAACCTGTTGTATTGACTGCGTTAAGTATTACAATAATCATGATGGTTTCAGTTCTTGCCATGCTTCCGTCAAATTCAATTTCTGGAAATTTAGTATTCGGCAGCGATTACCTCTTTTTATCATTGATTTTTTCAGTAGTGATATTTGTTTTGTTCCTTGCTTATTATTTCTACAAACCAAAGAATTTGTAATTTTGGAAAACTAAAATTTTCCTGCTTCTAAAGACCTTTCAGCTTTCATTCGATAACGGAGAGTTATTAGATCAGTCATCTCACTCTTAATTTTCGACGCTATTGGGGATAGATAAGACTCGGCAGAATTGTGAGCGCTAGCAAGATAATCAAGTGCTTTCTGACGATAGTTACCCTTTAAACCTTCTACACCACTGCGCTGAATTGGATGAAATCTGCCCGGTTTATATGATATTAAACTAGCATATCTCCCAAGAAAATAAGCTGCTTTATGAATCTTATCAGCTACGGCAGAGGGTGTAGCTCCTTTAATTTTTGCAGCGGCATAAGCTAATCTTGGAAGTTTTTGCTGTCTTGCTTCCTGTTCAAGCGCGTAAAGCTCATTAACTCGCGATTGTAAGGCTTCCTTTTCTGGTTCGAATTCCCTTTCCTTTTTCTCTTCACTTTTTCTAAAGCCTAGTCCGAATATTTTGGCTATTAGAAACACCATTCCCATACCTATTAAAAATGAGCCACTGGCAATAGCAATAAAGTCTCCTGTTGCTATCTGAACCATAATTTTAGTTTATTTTACAGCTATAAAAAGTTGCAATTTTCGAAACATTTAATAAAATACACATCTATAATATACAAATAGGCGTTTTTATTGGTCGAAGAATACAAGAAAATACCTTTGAGGCAGAACAAGTATTTCTGGGCTCTATTAGTTCTTGGACTTCTATCACTTTATGCAGTTTCCAATTATCTAAATGAAACCGGACAGTATTCGTCTTTACAAAACAATCTTCAAGCAGCCCAGACCGGTCTTTCTACATGCATAAACACCAGAGACAGTTTTTCTAGTCAGCTGAACACGTGCAGTAGCGATCTCGACACAACCAGTTCTAACTATCAAACTTGTATAAGCGATTTAGCTACTTGTAACGCAAGCCTTAACGATTACATTTCTCAATCTGGAAGTTGTGCAAACAACTTAGTGGCTTGCCAAGGATCATTAAGAAACTTCACGAACTTGTATACAAGCTGCTCGGCAAGCTTGTCGGCATGTGATTACAACTATAATTCTGTAAGAACCAATTTTGATATTCTTGTCCAGAACTATGCAGACAGTTATTGCTGCCAGGCCAATCTATTCCAAGGCGGGCACAATTACCAATACTACTACACAACCAACAATGACATAGGTTGCACGGATACAGCAACAACTTATACAAAGACAGTACAATGTTAAATTATGGATTGGAAAGAATTTTTCAAGCCAGACATATACAAAGTGATGCTGTTCATCCTTTTTGGTCCAGCTTTTGTTTTTATACAGAGTTTCTATCAGATAACACCCACTGATCCTATTTTCACTACAATTTTGAATATTGCAACCATTCCATTTTTTTCAGTTTACTTGAATTTGTTTCCGCCAAGTCAGAGTTTCATATCAAGTATATTCCCATTCAATATTCTGTCGCTTGGTTTCAGTATTTTGGATGCATTCTACAGGTATTTCATCGCTTGTGTAGTAGTTTGGATTTATCATCAGACAAGAAAAAAGCGAAAAACTCAGTTTACCGACCATTATTAATTTCTACTCAAAAACTAAAAGTTATTATAGAGTAAAATGAAGGGTGTTTTTAAATCAGTATTGAGATTCTTATTGGCTTTACTTCTTCTTGTTTCAGTTGCCGCCATTTTCGCATATGATTTTATTAGCGGGGGCGAAATTACCGGAGTCAAACCAAGAGAAGTCGGTCCTCTTATTTCAGTCGACTACTCTGGCACCTTTTGTAGCAATTCAAGAATAACATTATTCATTAGGAATATAGGAAAAAACGTAACTACTGCTGATCATGTTTTGATAGTTGGGATCATGGGCAACAAAACCGACATTCCGTTAACTCGTTGCGGCCCATCAACCACAGAATTGGTTCCACATGGATTAGAGATAATCTGTGAGCCAATAGATGCAAGTTCAGGAACCAATAAGCTGATAGTAGCAGGTCCAGAGAACCAGATAGAAGCTACTATATTCTGTATAGGCTGATGATTCTTTGTAAAAATCGTTGTCTATTGCCCTCGGCCAATCGACTGAAAAATTCAAAATTTGTAAAAATTTTTTTAACAGTGCAAGTATGCTGAAAATCACAATACTAATATAAAAATGGAAGTGCAATTCTATTTAGTAGTAATAGATGTTTAACGTGATTAAATCATGCCGAAGCTAGTTTTCAACTATCCAGATGAGGAAAGACTGGAAGTTTTGATTCTCGCTAATAGTCCATGTACACCTACTGAGATTCTGAGGATCGAAGGGATAGCAATCAAGCCCAATACTGTGGAAACTCTCAGGAAGAGGATGGATTGGCTTGTGAATGAGGGGAAGGTTTTGAAGAAAAAGGTGGCAAAGGCAAATGTCTATTGGCATATCAGCATTGAGAATTACAAGAAAAGAGTAACTACACAAAAGGCAGAAGGATTAGTTAAAACTGATTAGATTCTTCCTGAATTAACCACATTTGGAAATCATTAAAATGGAATTTAAAGATACGGCTTTTTCAATTAAAATTACTTCTCAGCCCGAGCAAAGACATGAATCCAATGCCAATTGTTCACTCCTGAATCTAGAATTTTAAATCCAGATTCTGCAATTTTTTCTTGGAATTCATCTAGTTTATAGTATGCAAAGAATCTCTGCCCATATTTGTCGGGTTTGGCTAGGTTATCGCTCCATTCCTTAACAGCTGCAAACAGTATTCCACCAAGCTTTAGCACTCTTTTAATTTCAGCAAGAGCAATTGGAAGTTCCTCTTTTTTTAAATGAAGTAATGACGCGCAGGCCCAGACCCCATCAAAATTGTTATTTGCAAATGTAAGCTTTCTCATGTCCATCTCCAAGAATTCTATTTCTGGATTTCTTTTTCTTGCTTCTTCGAGCATTCCTGTAGAATAATCAACCCCAATTACATTTATCCCATGATCATGAAGGTATTTGCTATCTCTTCCTCCACCAGATCCCAAATCTAAAACTACTTTGTCTTTTCCATCAACCAATTCGATAAATAGTTTTAAATGAGGAATTAAATTCAGATCTTTCTCTTCTTCATAAGTCCAGTGATTTTCAACCCATTCTTTGGCCACTTTGTTATAAGTATCTCTTGTTTGATCATTCATAAACATAATGAAAACGTTAAAGACCAAATAAGTCTTTGTTTGAAAAACTGTATTTATATTAAATGTAATAAGATTAACAATCTAAAGAAAGTATAATTATTTCATAGCAAATTTGAATAATAAAGAAAAATGAATACCGATTTGCTTTTTAGAAAATTCTTTTTATTTTTCAAAAAGCTAATACAATTGATGAATAACAAAGGAATCTCTCAAATTTTCGGCCTTATTGTCATGCTAGTGATAGAAATTGCAGCTTTCAGTTTCGGATATTCATATATTTCTGGCTTATACGGTTCCAAAACCGGTACTGCATTCTCAGTAATTGGTACATATGATAATTCAATAACTTTAAAGAGCGAAGGTGCTGATATAATAAGAACTCTAAATATTGTACTAGATAATAATCCGACTACGTTCTCTTCTAATCCAAGTTTGCCTATAGCTGCAGGCACTACATCAGAAATTACAATAAACAATGTAGGACCTGGCAAGCATACGTTGAGAATATGCAGCAATAGTATGTGCACAACTGCCTATCTTGATGTTATTGGTAATTACTTAACTTCTACTACAACAAGTAGTTCAACCTCTACTACGAGTTCATCAACAACTTCGACTTCTTCTACCACAACGAGCAGCACTACTACAACTACTCTTCCTTCGTCAAACACTCCGAACTGGGCTTCAGTTGCTTATGTCGGTAGTCATTCAGCTGCTGATGTTCAGTGGTGGGCTAATCATATCAAGATTCTTGCCAATCAGGGTGGTGGATTCGATCCTACATTGACTGCAGACTTGAAAGCAGCCAATCCAAATATAATTGTTCTCTGGTATATAGATGCAATAAGAAGTGCTGGTCCACAGGGAAGTTTTCCAGGAGAAGGACTTTACTTCGCTGCTAATTCTCAAGCTGAGACTGCATTCCTGCATAAAACAACTTGTCCATCTGTTGTTTCATCAGATAGGGATACAAGTGGAGTTGGTAGTAATCTGTTACTTTATTGGATGAATCCTGGTGATACAACCTGGCAGAAATTATGGGGTGATCAAATTGTAAGCGTTGTTTCATCTGGACAAGCATTATATACAGATTACAATGGTGTTTACTATAATGGGGCACCTGCTGATGGAGTACTCTCTGATGATTCTGACGGATTCTATGGAAGCTTTTTAAATGATATTGGAAATCCATGTGAATACGCATCGGTCTCTGCTTGGACAACTTCAATGAATTCCTTCTGGGCATATCAAACGAATAGATTGAAAGCAGTTGGAGCAAACAAACTCTACATGCCGAATGTCTGCGCTGAATGGTCACAGGTTGAAAGTGCATTCGCATCAGGAGCTTTGAAGGATGGATACTTTGATGAAGGTGCCCCACTTGCTACAGATTGGGATATTATGCAATCAGGTGGAAAATGTGGGGGCGGTGGCATACAGAAGCTCATGCAGATAGCTAAGGCCTATCCAAACATACGCATAGTTCTTTACCAATGGACTTGGCCTACCCAGCGAGCGCATGTCTTTGATTTATCACTCTGGTATATGGCACAGCATAATGGCAACATATATTTAGCATGGACTCCATGCGGATATGGCGGTCGACCAGTAACTGATGGGTGTGGTATTTCATTTGATGAAACTCTTGATCGTCTTGATATCGGAACTCCAACAGAAGATGCCTATTTCACTGCTGGAACTTATGGTACAATCTGGACTAGACATTACACTAATGGAATAGTAATATCCAAGTGGCAGAGAAATGGGAATGGAAATGCTGACACTACTGCTGAGACAATTAATTTAGGTGGAACATATACTAATGCAGTAACAGGTGCAGTACAAAGTTCAGTTAGTCTGCGCAATGGAGAAGCATTCATTGGGAAAACATAAAGGCATCGGAAATCTACTCCCTCAAAACCTAATTATTTTTGTGTCTACTTTTGAAATATTGTGTTTTCTATAAAATGTTCCAATTGCAAATTTCGAAAATGGACGGAGACAGGTTCTTCAGATCTGCAAAGAATTTTACTTTATGGTATTTTTGCATTTATAAAAATCAATAAGCTGCCATTTCTTCTTCGACTTTAGCAACTTCATTTCTAACTTTATCTATCGCGTCCATTTCTACTGATATACTGTTGATACCAACTTTAACCAAAAATTCAACGAATTCAAGAATATTGCTTGGTGCTTCCCCGCAAACAGAAGTTTCAACATCATATTCCTTGCAGATGTCAACCACAGATTTAATCATCATTTCGACTGCAGGATGAGTTTCTCTGAATAAGTGAGCTATCTTTGCATTGTTTCTATCAACTCCTAATGTTAGTTGTGACAAATCGTTAGTACCGAAGCTGATAAAGTCGACACCCTCCCTGCAGAAGTCTTCTACTGTGATGGCAGCAGCCGGAGTCTCAACCATTATTCCAATTTTTGCTGTTGTAGGCAATCCAACTTCCTTGGCAATTTCTTTCGCTTCAAAAAATTCATCAACAGAAATAACAAATGGAAGCATTATGTGAACATTGTCAAAACCTTGTTCATGCAATCTTTTGATAGCGGTAAATTCTGCTTTAAGAATTGCAACATCATCCAAGCTTCTACGTATACCATGCCATCCCAGCATCGGATTAGCTTCTTGCGGTTCATCCTCCCCGCCAGATAGATTTCTAAATTCATCAGATCTCGCATCCAAAGTTCTAACCCATACTGGTTTTATATGAAATGCCTTCACAATTGGTTCAATGCCATCCAATAAAATTTGAATATATTCTTCTGCTTTACCTTCTCTGATTAATTTTGCAGGATGGATTCCTGCTTTCGTAATCAAGTGTTCAATTCTTAGCAGACCAACGCCATCAGACTTGTAGGCAATATCTTCCAAATTGTCAGCAAAAACAAGATTCACCTTTACAGCAGTTTTTGTTCTCTTGACATGAGGATAAATCACTCCTTCTTCCATTCTTTTTGCAACTTCAATGTCTTTTTTTGTATGTGCTTCGGACGGAGCAGGTATTTCTACGTTTCCAGGATAAACTAATCCATTATATGCGTCTACCGTAACTATTTGTCCGTCTTTTAAAACTTTAGTAGCATTTTGTGTACCAACAACAACAGGTAGACCCATCTCACGTCCGACAATAGAGGCATGAGCCGTAATTCCTCCGTCGTCTGCAATTATGGCTCGACATTTGCTCATAGCAACCACCATGTCAGGGCTTGTCATTTTAGTAACAAGAATATTTCCAGGTTGAATTTTTGTAAGATCATCGACGGAATTAATGATTCTGACTACACCGCTAGCTTGACCTGGAGAAGAACCGACACCTTTCAAAATCGGTTCCCCGGAAACCTCAACTCTTTGCTTTTTGATTTCTGTAGTTACAGCCCTAGTTTGCACAACATAAATTCTGTTTCTTTCAATTGCGAATTCTACATCCTGCGGTTTTTTATAGTGATTCTCCAGCTGCAGGCCGTATTCAGCTAAATTCAAAATTTCTTCATCTGTTAAAACTGCAGAATCGATTTTGTTGCTGGGGACATCTATTTCTACAGTTCTATCAGAAGCAGGATCCCTGACTTTCATTCTATTCTTTCTGCCAATATATTTTTCCAAGATCTGCTTATCTCTAGAAACAATGTATCTATCTGGTTCCACCTCACCAGAAACAAGCGTTTCCCCCAATCCCCATGTAGCTTCAATCAAAATTACATTATCCCCAGTAGACGGATTAACGGTAAACATCACCCCAGACTTGTCTGAAGAAATCATTTTCTGAACTACTAAAGCTATGCTTGATGTTTTGAAGCCATGCTTTCTCCTGTAAAAAATTGCTCTTGGTTCGTACAAAGAAGCCCATGCCTTTTTCACCTTATCTTCCAGATCTTTCTGGCCCTTTACATTTAAAAATGAGGCTTGTTGCCCAGCAAAACTGGCTGAAGGCAGATCTTCTGTAGTAGCAGAACTTCTAACAGCAACAACTGCAGGATCTCTGCCAGCAGAAATTAGATGCATTAACTTTTCATCCATAACTGTCTGTGAATAGGACAGATTTCTGTAGGCGTCAGATATTGCAGATTTTATTATTTGGGGTATTTCTTGTTGAATTATCAGATCTTTAATTTTTTTTGATGTGTCCATCAACTGTTGGGTATTATCCACGTCGCAATCATTGGCCATCTGCCAAACCGTTTCCTTTATTCTGTTAATCTCCAAAAACTTGTTGAAGGAATTTGTAGTTATGACAAAACCAAAAGGCACAGGCAGTTTGAGTCTGACCATCTCTCCGAGATTAGCTCCTTTGCCACCTACCAAACCGCCTGCATACCGGTCTACATTATCCAGCCAAACAACAAAGTCCATAGATTATATTTTGTTTTAATATTAAAAATTACAAATTCTAAATGATGCCATTCAGAAAAGAATTCGATGATGATGTAAAAGATTTAATGGGTATAATGGATCTTATAGAATCTCAAGGTAGAATTCCACCTAAATATGAAGGCAGTATTCCAGAATTGGCACAAAATGCTTTAGTAGATATTGAAAGGTTACCAGGGTATTTCAGTCAAGTTCGTTTGCAACTTTTCAGACATGTAAAACCTGGAGAGGAAGAGAGATTTCAACGAATTGCAAATGAAATGGAATATGACATCATACAATTTTATGAGTCCACCAAAAGAATTATTCCAATGGCTCAGAGGGTGGCAGTTCTCAAGCATGCGTCTCAGGATCCCAATTATATTAAATATCTAAACGATTTGGATAGAGAAAATACTGAGAGAGTCGGTGCCTTTGAGGCCTATCAATCTGCGTTGCGAGACGAGCAAAGATACAAAATAAATATTAAAGCAGCAAGTTCTTCAATTAGGCAGCTTTATGAGGAATTGAGGAAAACTCTGCAACCACCGTCAGAAGCGCACCAATCGAATCCGAAACATAGTGATCAAAGAAGACATGTGGAATTTTCTATTGTATTCGCACTATTTGCGATTTTTCTAGCGATGTTAGGATTTTCTCGTGCTTTCTATAATGTAAGAACTGTTGGTGAATTTAATGTGTTGCCAATATTGGAAGTAAATTATCTGCAGATTGTTTTAGCCGTTATTATTTTATTCACTTTGATTTTTACTTTTAGAAAATTAAAATAATTTGAATATTTTATTTACTGCCTTTTAAATTGTAATAAAATACTGTTGGGAATATTCCTAATAAAAGTCCTGCGATAGTAGAATAAATCAATGACGTCAGGCTAATAATTATAAAATCAGTTGGGAATAAAAATTGAGGTAAAATATACAGCAATTCTAAAGGTATGAGAGCGATTAACATTAGCAGATTTGCTGCAAAAAATCTCAATACCTTACCATCCATCAATTTCCAGCTCGAATCAATACTTTCTCCCACTCTCTTATTCGCTATCATTAATAACGTCATAGATAAGGACAAACGACTCATAACATAAATCAATGCAACAAGTGCGCCTACGAAAACTACAGCCCCAATTATAAATAAAACAATTCCTCCATAAAAGAAGGAGACGCTTAACATGACAATAGGAATAATCATAACTAATGCTATTGCAAATGCAATAACTCCAAGGATAAACTCAAGGCCGATAATCCTTAGTAAATTCTTCCAAGCAGCCTTTACAGCAGACGAAATTGAGATTTTTCTTTGTTCACTTCCCTGTCTGATGAGTATTGGAGTGGCACCATAGATCAATGATAACGAAATCAACTCAACGATTATAAAAATTATCAACACAAGAAAGAACGACGCTATATCTAAAGTCCGGGGAATTGATGGTGTTCCTGTGAATCCCAATCCTAACAATCCTAAAAGAGCCAATTCAAATATTAGCGAAATCATTGCCTGAATTAAATATAAAACAAAGGCTGATGGATATTTTCTTGCAAATGAGAAACAGTCAGCTACAGAATTTATCACTATACCCATATTAAAAGTATAATTTGTGAATTTATATGTTTTCTATTCTTCTATAGCAATTTTTATTGGAGTAGAAATTTTTAATCCATACTTTCTCAAAGCCAGTTTAGCTAGTTCCAGATTCTGTTTAGCAACTCTCAATTCGACAATTCTCTGACCTTGTTTGACTTGCACAGCAGTTCCTGCTGGTTTTCCGAAAGCATGAGCCATTCCTTGAGAATATCTGTCTGCTCCTGCCCCTGTAGCTATCGGTTTCTCTCTGAGTACATGATGAGGATAAACCAAAACTTTCATGAAATAGCTAGTTGGACCTACCTTTTCTTCCAAGAATTTATGCGCAACTACTCGGCCTGCTTCTAAACTGTTGTCTCTTATCTGCACATTGTCCTCAGCAACCATGAAAAGTCTTAGATCAAAATTGCCAGTCTTAGTTCCCATCTCGAATTGATGCAATTTCGGAAACGGTACACCGACTACATAAGACTTTTTAGGCACTCTTTTGGATACACGAGTGTACGGTCTTTCTATACGTCTAATTGTCCTTCCAGGTCTCAAGCCCATAAAATCACTTTACTGATTTAGCTTATTAAAGGTATAAAAAACTTACTTTATAATCAAAATATATGGAAAGCCCTCTGATGACGACTTGGGAATCGGAATATGCAAAATCAGTAAAAGCTATGCGATTAGAGAATTTACGGCGTTTACTAGAAGCTAACCCACTTCTACCTTATGCATATTTAGAACAACCTGTTGGATTTAGCAGTGATTGGATTTCTAGTCATCTTGATGATCTACAAACTGCTGAAGCTAAATTCAAAATAGAGTATGAAAGATTAGTTCCCCACAACCAACGAGTTATGGTTCTCACCCTTCTGAAACTATATGTATCTGGTAAATCTGTAAATGGTATAAAAATAAAATCTGAAAGTGACCTTCGGAAATTAAATAGTTATCATTTTTACGATTTAAGGATATATCCGAAAGGTAGCAAGAACGAAGTAGTAAAAAATGTGATAGGTAAAACTGTCAAATTAATTGGTTTATTATCAAAATACAATCTAAATCCAACTACACAACAAGTAAGAGAAGCATTATCAGCATGCGAAAATTTGTATGGCGAACCAGTTAGGTAATAATTCTTCTTAAGTACCCATGGAAAAGCCTTTTAGGTAATTGAACTGATCTTTATTTAATTTGTCAGTTTCAATTCCCATGGTTTCTAATTTTATTCTAGCAACTTTTTCATCCTGTTCTTTTGGAACATCATATACACCAGGTTTTAGCTTGCGGCCATTCTCAGAAAGATGGAGCACTGACAAGAATTGGTTTGCAAAACTCATGTCCATTACTTCAGAGGGATGTCCTTCGGCTGCTGCCAGGTTTACTAATCTACCTTCAGCTATTAAATAAATCCTTTTTCCATCATCCAATAAATATTCTCTGTTATTTGGTCGAATTTCTTTTACAGATTTTTTGATTTTTTCTAAACCTGACACAGAGATTTCAACATCAAAATGACCAGCATTAGCAAGAATTGCACCGTCTTTCATTTTTCTAAAATGTTCTTCTGTGATGACATCATTACAGCCAGTAGCAGTTATGAATAAATCTCCAACCTCTGCGGCTTTTTTCATTGGCAATACTTGGAATCCGTCCATCTTAGCTTTCAATGCTTTGATTGGATCAATTTCGGAAACTATGACATTTGCACCCATGCCTCTTGCACGAGAAGCGATTCCTCCTCCTACGTGGCCGTAACCAGAAACAACAACTTCTTTACCAGCAAGTAGAACATTAGTTGCTCGTATAATTCCATCCAGTGCAGACTGTCCAGTTCCATATACATTGTCAAACTCCCATTTAGTTTCAGCATCATTTACAGCAATAATTGGATATTTCAACTTACCTTGCTGTGCCATTGACCTTAATCTGTGCACACCAGTTGTGGTTTCTTCAGTTCCGCCAACAATATTTTTGATCAAATCAGTATGCTTATCATGTATAGCTAAAACAAGATCGGCACCATCATCCAAAGTTAAATCAGGAATAGTTTCCAAAACATTTTCTATGCATTCATAGTATTCATTTTTATTTTGTCCCCGCCAAGCAAAAACTGGAATATTGTGATCAACAACCAAAGAAGCAGCAACATCATCCTGCGTGCTCAAAGGATTGCAGCCAGACCATGCCATCTCTGCCCCGGCTCTTTTAAAAGTGTCAATCAGAACTGCAGTTTCTTTTGTAACATGTAGGCATCCGCCGATCTTCACTCCCGACAATGGTTTATCATCCTTGCAGAATTCTTGAAGATATTTCAATACAGGCATTCTTGATTTTGCCCATTCAATTTTTAATTTTCCATTTTCAGCAAGAGACTTGTCTTTAATTTTGAACTTCATTTTATCACTTTACTATTTTAGTTTATTAAAGGTATAAAAAACTTTGTTTTCAAAAGATTATAATGGAGAATGAGAGCAGGAACCAATATAAGACAATAGCCTCTAGTCTGGCAAAATTGGAGAGTGAGTTACGAAGAAATCCGTTGTTGCCATATTCTCATTACGAATTTTTTATGGGTTTAAGCTTGGCTGAGATACGCTCGTTAAGAGAATGGTCTACAATTAAATATTCGAATTTTTTTGCAGATTTCCAAAGAAAATTTGGTCAACGATTTGTACAAAGAGTTCTTAGACTATATCGTTACCATCTTTATGGAGTATCTTCTAATGGAATAAGAGTCAAGACCGAGGAAGATATATTAAATTTGACTCGTTATGATTTGATGGATTTAGGAATAAAATTCTCTTTTAAAAAAGCAAATACGTATATAGAGGGATTCAAAAATAGAACTTTACAGTTTATAGGTATGCTAAGGAGACATGATATTCAACTTACTTTGGAACAAGTAGATGAGGCGATAGAGGCTCATAAAAAAAGATACGGAGACGTAAATGCACGATAAACCAAAGCTTGATTTAAACGCATCTACAAGCTTATTAGCCGGTAAATTTAAATATTGAAAATAAATAATCTTATGGAGGTGTACGAATGGCATTAGTAGTTAAAACAGCCGTTAGAGCTCAATTAAAGGGAATGAGAGCTGGTGGAGATTTCTTCAAGGAACTTGACAGCAAAGTAATGTGGAAATTGAAACGAGCTATCGAAAGAGCAAAGATGAATGGCAGAAAGACTTGCAGAGCTTGTGACCTGTAAGTTACACTTGTAGTTTGTGTTGAGATGAAAGTAATTGGATTAACAGGTACTATTGGGTCTGGAAAAGAGGTGGTCAAAGACACGCTCATGCGTAAATTTAATTCTTACTACGTCACTCTTTCTGACATAATTCGTGCTGAGATAGAAAGAAAAAGAAATAAGTTAACTAGAACTACACTGCAGGATATGGGAGACGAAATGAGACAGAAATACGGTCCCCATATACTAGCAATGCTTGCAGTGGAGTATCTTGGACGGGACAAGGAATTAATTATTGTCGATGGAATACGAAATCCTAGTGAGGCAGAGTACCTTAGGAAGAAATTCGGAAATAACTTCAAACTGATTGGAGTAGATGCTCCAGCAGAGATTAGATTCGAAAGAGTAAAAAACAGAAATCGATCTGAGGAGCCTAGAACTTGGGAAGAATTTCTTGCTTCAGATGAACGTGATCAGGGTAAAAATGAACCACCAACCGGTTTGCAAGTGAGAAAATGTTTAGAGCAAGCAGACTTTCAAGTCGTGAATGATGGAAGTATTGAGGACTTACAGAAAAAAATTGATGAACTAGTTAAGAGCATTTAAATTCCGAATTGGCTACCGAACCAACCTATACCTTTCTTATTCTTCTTCTCCTCTTCCTTTTCTTGAATGTTTACCTTGTGAATAATTTTTTTAATAGTAAGTTCAGCTTCTTTTGCTGATTTCTTGTCATTACCTACCCCGCTTGTATTTCCTACACCGACTACAATTATTTTACCGCCTCTAGAACTTTCAGCAATGTTTTCTTCTACAGCTTTTACAACTTTGGGTGTTGCATTAAGAATTTCCAATCTCATCGGCATAATTGCTTCTTCAGCTGACATCTTAATCAAGAAAGAATCCAAAGGAATGTCTTTCTGAGTTGCAATGTTTTCTATATAAACACGATCTACTCCTATACCACCGATTGCAACACCAACACCTTCTGCCACACTCCCAGTCCTCTCACCTTCCAACTTTGCAGCAGCGTCTATTGTGATAATTTTAGAAATTTTTTGTTTCTTAACTATTTTTTCTACAGCTTTACCTAATTTTCCTGTACGTCCACCAGGACCTTTTGCCTTCATAATTATAACATCCCGATTCTTGATTCTTTTCTTGGAAGCAACTATATCTTCTTCAACTTCCCTTAATCCCTTATCAATCATTCCAGCAGCAATGTATGGTCCTATAGAATCTCCTATTGGCCATCCGTTTGTTAAAGCTTCCGTCCCTTTCAATAATGCTTTAGAAATTCTTTCTATCAGAGGTAACTGCATTTGAATAATCAATCCATATTGCAAATTTTTCATTTTCTTAACCATCTCTACATAATGCCTAACAATTTTTGAAATTTGGTTAAGCGATATCGCCCCTGATAATCCCATTGTCAAATCAGCTTGAGCTTCTGAGTCAAACTTAGGTGCGATTTTCTTGACAAAATATTTGAATTTCTCTTCTGATTGATCAACCACATGTTCAATTTTTTTCACAATTCCATAAGGATCCAAATTAACAGGTTCTATTATAAAAAATTCCAAGAAATTAGAAACTGCATCCTTCAATTCCCTAGAGGGGTTATTGCTGACCTTTCTTGTTACAATTTTTTTGGCAGAAGAAGTCATGCCCTCTAATTCTCTTGCAGTCTGCTCGAGCTTCCACAACATCTGACTTATCAGAAGCCTAGGGTATATGAATAGAAATACTATGAATAGCAAGAAATACATAATATTGCCTATCAATCCTTCAAATTGCATTGAAACGAATGTCAAAATATTCCCCTTTAAAAGTTCATGTGTCATTAATATATTGTTAACTTATTATATATGTTTTATTGGGATATAGATGCGCTGGAAAATCATATTAGGAGTAATTTTAATCATTTTGATAGCCGGTTTGTTACTTAGGACTAATGTAGGAGACACATATTTGGGTTTTGTTAATAATGCAGTTGGAAAGGTTACTTCCTTCTTTGCAGGAATACTGAAGTTTCCCAAATCAAGTCCTGGAAACCTGTTTTCAGCAGAAATTAGTTTGAATAGGGAAGTATTGAACGGGTTCAAATTCCAGTTAACGAACACAACTTTTTTGGCGTCTGGAAATTGCGTCAATTTTCTCATTAATGATGTGCAACTAACTGCTCAGGCGACATGTGGCGTGACAATACCTACCTCAAATGGAAAATTAGAGGTAAGCGAAATTGGTAGTTTAATTGTCGATGTTCAGACTGATAGTTTGGTAGTCAGCGGATCACAATATGCTGGCAACCTGCATGTAAACTTTGAGATACTTCCAACATCCTTCATCATATCTCCTGTAGAACAGGAAAAGATGTCTATTGCTCAAGCAACTGGCTATGTGCAGAAACTTAAAGATGACGGTTCTATAGATATAGTAAAGTATCTCAATGGAGAACCAGTAGAAATAGATAATTTTATAGGAGGAATTAGAATGGAAAATTCAGCAATTAATATGGATGGATTTGCAAGTTTGATAAAAGGAAAGGACTTCACAATACCGGTGTGAGTTATGATAAAAACAGTACCAAGAAAGAAAACTGAAGAAGAGAGCGTGGCTTTGTTTGTTGATGGTCCGAACATGCTCAGAAAGGAATTCATGATTGATTTGCGGGAATTGAGAAGGAGATGTCAGAAGTATGGTAGAATTGTTATCGGAAAAGTTTTCGTAAATCAATTTGCTCCAGAGAAGTTGATCGAAGCAATAATAAATGAAGGTTATGAATCAATAATGCTTTTGGCTGAACAGGAGGAAGAAGCTAGTGATGTTGATGTTGCTCTAGCAGTGTCTGCGATAGAGACTGTTTTGACGAAAGACATTGATATTGTCGCTCTAGCAACAAGAGATGCTGATTTCTTGCCTGTCGTTCAAAAAGCGAAAGAATATGGAAAGAAAGTTATTGTATTCGGAGCAGAACCAGGATTTTCAGCAAGTTTGAGAAACGCAGCAGACTTTGTAGAAATGTTGTAACTAGTAAAAGGCAATTATATGATTGTCCACATTGCATTGTTCAAGTGGAAGTCCAATGTATCACCTAAAGACATAGAACAAATTCTTGCTGACGTACGGTTGTTAAAATCAAAGGTAGAAGGTATAATAGAAATTCATTGTGGAGAAAATTTTTCAAAATGGAATGAAGGATTTACCCATGCCTTTGTCATTTTTGCAAAAGACCGGATTGCTTTAGAATCATACCGTAACCATCCTGATCATAAGGATGTAGCCAATCGAATTGAAAAAATTGAAGGCAAGTCGATAGGCTTAGATTTTGAATCTTAGATGAATGTTCTGTAGAAATGCTTTAATTTATATAAGACCAAATATTTTATGTGATTAAATGGATCTAAGGGGCTTATTGAAGAGATTCAGGCCTGAAAGGGAAGCAGTAGAAGTACCAGTTGAAGAAGAACAACCTCGTGAAAAGGTCAGCATTAGAATTGAAAACTTAACAGGGTTAGTTGATGTTGATAGATTTGCTCAACTCTTGAGAGAAGGAAATATTTTGTTCTTGAAATCAAGAGAGCTTCAAAGAAAAGACTTAGGACAGTTGCAGTTAGCAGTGCAGAAATTGAAGAGATTGTGCACGAACTATGGATATGATATCGCTGGAACCGAAGATGGTTATCTGGTAATGACTCCAAAATTTGCACAAATACTTAGATAAGGATTTTAACATTTAGAGCTTTTCATTTTGAAATCTTCAACAAATCTGATTTAGTTATTATTCCAACTGTATTGTGTTTTTTCGTTACAAGTACTGCGTGATTGTCTCTCAAGATTGCAGAAACAATCGAAATAGAAGTAGCTTCACTAATAGTTGGAAAGGCATCATCCATGACATTCTTGACTTTCAAGCTGTTAATTTCTGAAATGGATTTTCCAGAAACAATAAGATCTGTTATAGTCTTATCAGAAATGCTTCCGACACTCTGAGTTCCATCGAACACAGGTAATTGAGAATAGCCATTGAATTTCATCAATTTGATTGCCTTGGAAACTTTTGTATTCTTGTTGACGGATATAATTTTGTTGTTCATGATCTGCTTTGCCATCAGCTCATTCTTTCGCTCAAGACTATCCAAAGTATCTATTATTTTTTTTACGATTGAGTAAGATGGATTTACTTTCTTCGATTCGATTTTTGCAATAATCGATTGACTGATTGCGCACAGCACTGCTAACTCTTTTTGAGTCAGTTCAAGGTTTTTTCTTCTTTTCTTTAATTCGTCAATTTCTGGAATAGGCATAATTAATCTCTCGCTGCAAAGATATATATTCTTTTTGGAATATTTTATTCAGTAAAATATTAATCAAAGGTTTGAACTTTATTTTTTATGTCTACCCAACAGAAAACATTCACCACATCAGTTGTTGGAAGTTTTCCAAGACCAAGGTGGTTGCAAGAAAACTTTGATAAATCTAATAGAGGTGAGTTAAGCAAAAAAGAAATGAAAGAATTTTTGGATGATGCAGTCAAATTAACAATTAAAGAAGAGGAATTAGCGGATCTTGATGTCATTACAGATGGAGAACAAAGAAGAGCTAGTTTTGTATCCTTCGTCGGTCAAAAAATACCTGGCTTCCGACTGATCCATGCTAATCAGTTGAATCCAAAATCGAAAGACATAATGAAACAATATAAAGGCCCACTAACAGACTGGAGAGCAGTAGCTACAGATAGGATTTCTAGTTCTGTGATAACGTTGGATGAATTAAAATTTGCTAAAAGAATTACAACAAAACCAATTAAAGTCACTCTGCCGAGCCCTTATTTGATCATGTGGGAAACTTGGCATTCAGAATTATCTAAACCACATTATCTACAACCAGAAGACTTAGCTAAAGATTATTTAAGAATACTGAGAGAAGAAATTGTCAGATTAAGGGATGCCGGTGCATCTTTTATTCAACTTGATGAACCTATGCTTGGCGATTTAGTTGAAGCCGAAGAAAAAGAGCCAGATAGATACAGGAAGGTAGCAGAATTAATATACGGACAGAAGTATAGAGGATTTAAAAATGAGCTTAACTTGGCTAAGGATTTAGTAAACGAGACAGTCAAAGGTATTGATGGCGTCAGAATAGGCATGCACATGGATCGATGGCCAAAACCTGATTCGCCGCATTATGGCATAGGTTATGAGAGGCTTTTACCTGAAGTTCTCGATATTAAAGTCAGACAATTTGTTCTGGAATATTCATCAGCTGGTAGTGGAGATCCATTAGTATTTTCACAACATTTACCTGCTGACAAGGAAATAGGTCTTGGTGTGGTTGGTGTAATTGATCGAAGGATTGAAGAGCCAAAAGATATTGCTCAGAAAGTAGGAAGATTAACAAAATACGTGGACCCAGAGAGAATCTGGTTTAATCCTGATTGCGGTTTCGCTCCTGGCATGTATAGAACTTTTCCTAGACGATTGGCATTTCACAAAATAAGATCAATGGTACAAGGAGCAAAATTGGCAAGGGAACTTTACACTTGAGTTCAACAATGATTCGCTATGACACTTAACGAAACTTTACTCGAGCGACCGATTTTATATGAGGTTGTACCGCCGAAACTTACTGCCACTAAAGCAGTAATAGCAAAAAAATTAGAACTCTTAGAGAGTGTTTTGTACGATACAAGAATAAATGCTATAAATGTTCCAGAGCTTGTAGAAAGAAATGAAAATGACCATTTAGTATATGTTCCGAATACTGTTCTACCTGACGAATACGCATCAATTATACGTGACAGAGGAAAAGAAGCAGTTGTTAACATAGTTGCTCCCCGACTTACTATAAATGAGTTTCAAGATAGGGTATACAAACTGTGGAGCTACTACAAAATAGGTAATTTAGTTTTAGTCGGGAAAGAAAGAAGCACCGATGTTTTACCTGGGCCAAGTGTTACTCAAGCTCTTGATTTGGTTTCGCAGATGAATGGAGGTAGAGTATCTTATGCAGAAAGAACGAATTTTCTGGTTGGCGGTATAAGCATATTCCATAGAAACAAAAAAAAGAATCATGGTTATGAAACTGCAAGTGAAGATCTGGATGAACATGAAAGAATAGCTATAAAAGCGAGACATGGTTGTAGATTTGTTACTAGTCAAATAATATTTGACCCTTCTCATGCTATAGACTTTCTTACAAAATATAACAATTATTGTGAGACAAGGAAAGTAAAACCGTTAACAGTTTTCGTAAGTCTAAGTACTGTAGCATCGCCAAGTATATTGTCCTTACTTACTGATAAATTGGAGGTTTACATGCCAGATGAATTAAAAAAGAAACTGCATGATAATCAAGATAGAATGGAAAAATTATCTGTGGATGCATCCGAACAGATATTTTCAGACGTGGCTGAAACAAAAAAGTCTAAAGGAATAAAAATTCCTATAGGTTTGCATATTGAACAAGTTGGTGTAAACAGCACAGATCTTTCTATGGAACTGTTAGATAGAGTATACCCGATTTTTAGAAACTTATGAATTTTATTTTAAACAATCATCGGAGTAGTTGAATTATGACTCTCAGATCTCTTCATTATAGAACGATATTTTATATTAGGTTGTGAAGATAACTTATCAAAAAATTCAATTGCTGCTTCATTTGTTGTGAAATCCACTTGTAATGTATAATTTTCTTCATCTAGATTTACATTAATAACATTGGGTAATTTCATCATTTTTCTTGCTGTTTTCCTTAGATGGTTAAGAGTGTATACAATTAGTAAATTGTTGATAGCGTCATTTGGTGGAAGTACTTTAGTTTTGTTATATGCCTCATTTAAATAATCCAATACTTTTTTAGAAGGTGCTGCTGTTTTGTACACAAGTCTAACACTCATTTTTTCACTTGAATATATGAAGATAGTAAAAGATTTAAGTGTAGATGGTGTGTTTCCTATTTTTAAAGGATTATAAATTTTCTGATGATTATTCTTAATTATTGTTTTATTTTACAACCAATAAAAGTTGTTGCAAAAATATATATACTCTATTAATTTGATTAAAATTATGAAAAAAGTTTACATTCAGTATACAGGACTTCTGCTTACAATTTTCGGAATCTTCACGATGTTACCAAGGTATGCTGACTTTTCAAATTTCCCTTTCAGCCTAACTCCAGTTTCTATTCTAGGACTTTTTATGCTTGTTGGAGGGCTTACGTTGATGTTCTATGGCTCGCAATAATAAGTTTTGGATTGAGAAGAATATTTTAGATGCAGAATATCAGAAATATCTAAATTATTTTAATATCTCTACACTTTCATTGATAACTAGTTTATTTTCTATTTTAATTGGTTATTTTTCGAACACAATTAGTTTAGATATTGCATACGAGCTTTCGATATCTTTGTCTCTTATTTTTGGAATTATAATATATCATTCAAAGAATAAGACTAACGTGATTCTTAATCGAATTAAAAATTTATAATTAATGTCTTCAAAATGGTCTTTGGTCTCTTCTTCTTTCGAATAAACCAGGAAGATTGCCTGCTTTGTTGATCAAATCAAAGTAAAACATGTCTAGATCATTTTCCGAAAGCCTTGCTCTTTGGTCTGCTTCTATAATTACAGATGGTACACCATATCCAGAATGGCCAGATAGTGCAAGCAAAACAGAAGATAGTTTGTTTGCCACTTCAGCTATTCCTTTATCTCCGAGGAAGTCTATCCTTATTGGCCTGTCAAATTCAGCAGTTTTCACGTAGAATGAAAAGATTTGGTACTCAGAAAATTCTTTCAGTATCGGATGTTCTTTCGGTGAGCTGGAGTAAGGAAAAACAAAACTTCTTTCTCCCAGTTTCAATGCGTACGTTAACAAGTTACTATCCTTAGTTCTGTTTAATAATAGTTTCAAATCATTCTCGACAAGCTTCAAATTTGGAGAGATTTTAGCATTGATTATTTCACAAAATCTGGTTCCCCTGCTGTCTTCTATAGCACCTGCCAATATTGTTTTTTTCTTCTTCACAGTTTCAAACAATTTTGTATAAGCTTCAATCATCCTCTTGTACGCAACATAAACCAGAGAATTTCTTTCTATCGCCCATACATAATGCGGAATAACAGAACCATTCAAAAATAAAACATCCGGTTCAAATTTCTCTATCGTTTCAGTTGCAGTTGTAACTTCACTGATCTGTCTTTCTAAGTTCGAATTGATTTCAAATTCTAGTTCAGAAAATGGATCGAATACTATATGCGGGCTAGGGGCTGGCATAGCTTCAGGATAGTAGTCAACTTCTTGTAGCTTATTTTTATCATAGTTAAACACTACGCCAACAGCACGCAAAAGCATTAGATCTATTCCGTGAAAAGATCTCTTCACTAATCCTCCGTCTACGCCAGCAATTTTTAATTGATCCAAATTCACAGATTGAATCGGAAAGAAAATTTTTTCTTCGATTATTTCATTGTCTAAAACTAATGTAGAAGATGAGTTTAACTGTCTTAGAAATTCTGCAACTTTTTTTCTCTGATTTTCTAAATCATAGATTCTTTTGGCGAATTCTTCAGTCAGCTCTATGAATTCTTTCACAAGTTTTATATTAGAGGATATATTTATATTAATTTCTTACCACCAATAGTAGTAGTGAGTATATGGCTTTCCCTTGGGATGTATTTGGCTGGATGATGGGTGCTGGACTTATATTTGCTGGATTTTGGCTTCTTGTTATAGTTGGGTTGTTTATTTTCTGGTTATGGATGATTATTGATTTGCTGCAAAGGAAAATGGATGACAAATTGATCTGGATTATTGTTTTGGTTTTCTTACAATTTTTGGGAGCAATACTTTACTATCTTCTAGTATACAGCAAACATAAAGGAAGAAAATGAAATAAATAATATGGTTAATTTTGGGAAATTCGATACTTTTATCTTCGATCTTGACGGAACTTTATGGAATTATCCGAATTTAATCCCAGGAGTAGCTAAAATTATAAAATTATTAGAGGATAACGGTAAGCAACGCCTATACGTTTCCAATTTTAATCTTCTATCACGAAGAGGCGCATTAAATCATCTAAGAAGTTTAGGTGTAATGGCTAGATTGGAAGAATTGATAACTTCTGCGTACGCAGTAGCAGAATACTTGAAAGGGCGTAAAGGAAAAGTTATGGCTTTCGGGCATGGCATAAATCAGGAGTTGATGGACAACGGGATCAAAGTTAGCAACACTTTGCCTGTGGATTATCTTGTAGTTGGACATGACATCAATTTTAATTATCAAAAACTATCGCTAGCGCTTGAGGCAATGAGAAAAGGAGCAAAGTTGCTGGTTCCTTCTTTCGGCCCTCTATGGCCGGCTTATGGAAAACTATTACCAGGTACCGGTGCATTGGTCGAACCAATTGAAACAATATCTGGAAAGAAAGCCACTCTTCTTGGAAAGCCATCTGAATTCATGAGAAAACTTATTGACGCAAATAGGCGTTCTCCTCGAAGTAAAACAGTATTGTTTGGTGATGAAGCAGACTCTGATATTGCCATAGGTAAAAGATCGGGTTACTTTACAGTTTTGGTTAAAACTGGGGTGGATAAAAGAATAGGAAAAATTAAACCAAATGCGGTTATAAATTCAGTAGCAGATATAAGATTACAATAATTCACCACTTTAATTGGTTGTAAATTGGTAAGTATTGTAAATTAATGAGCTTTACTTGTGAAGACATCAGGTTTTGCTGGGGCAGTAAGATGTCCACGTTGTGGAAAATGGGCTAGAATTTCTACCAGTATTTCAATTTATAAAAATATAAAAAGTGGTATTTCTGTTATCACTTGTAAGCATTGCGGATATAGAAAAGAGATAAGGTCACTTAAAGAGATTTAGTATATGTAACAAAACCTGCTTTTCTTGCAGCGATTTCAAATATTTCATAAGTAGATAAATTTTCTGATTCGGATAAATTCATGATGGTTTTCATAAATTTTTTCATTTTATTTTCTATTTCTTTTTCATTCATATTATTAATTTAGTAAAACTAACAAATATAATTATGGTTTGGTATATTTTTTCATTTTTGAATGCATTTTTCGAATCTCTGAAGGATGTTTATGGCAAGAAGGGACTAAAAGTAGTAGACGAATACGTAGTCGCTTGGTCGTGGTCATTTTTCACTCTACCATTTCTTATTCCAATCGTTTTGTTTACAGGAATTCCGAATTTAGGAAACCAATTCTGGCTTGCACTATTGGTGGGTGGCGGGTTGAATGTGCCAGCAACAATTCTTTATATGAAAGCAATTAAACTGTCAGATCTTTCCATTACTATACCAATGATAACATTTACACCATTGTTTCTTTTGTTGACTTCTCCCCTAATTGTTGGAGAATTTCCAAGTTCTGTTGCCTTAATCGGAATTTTTCTTATAGTCTTTGGTTCGTACGTTCTCAATCTAAATAAGAGGCAAAAAGGTTATTTATATCCGTTTCAAGCCTTATTGAAAGAACCAGGTCCAAAGCTGATGCTTTTAGTTGCTTTCATTTGGAGCATCACTGCCAATTTTGATAAAGTTGGCGTTTTGAATTCTTCAGCTTTATTTTGGGTATTGGCTGCGAATGCATTCATTTCTGCTGCAATGTTTCCAATAGTTTTAGTTGCTTCAAGAAAAAGTATAAAACAAATTTCAAAAAGTCTGAATTATCTTGTCCCACTAGGATTTTTTGCTGCAGTATCACTTGTTTTTCAGATGATTGCCATAGGCATGACATTGGTTGCATATGTAATATCTATTAAAAGAACTAGTGCAATAATGAGTGTTCTATTTGGGCATTTTATTTTTAAAGAGAAAGGATTGAAAGAAAGATTATTAGGAACAATTATAATGATTATTGGAGTTTTATTGATAACATTGTCATAATTTAAATACAAGAAAAGAATTTACTTTAAGAGGTGTCTCGTTCATTGATGAAAAAGTTATTGTTACCTCAGCCTTGCCCTACAGTAATGGGGAGATTCATCTAGGGCATATTGTATCCACTTATCTTCCTGCAGATATCTTCACCAGATTTCTAAAACTTTCAGGTAAACAAGCAATACATGTTTGTGGATCTGACGACTATGGTACTCCAGTTTTAATCAAAGCAGAATTGGAGAAAGTCAAACCTGAGGATTATGTTTTAGGTTGGTGGGAGAGAGACAAACAAGATTTCAAGTCAGCAGGAATCGAATTCGATATATTTCATAAGACTCACTCCCTAGAAAACATACAATTGGTTCAGTATTTTTTCGAAGTCCTAAATAAGAAAGGTTTCATTTTCATAAAGGAGATAGAACAGCCATATTGTGAATATGATAAAAAATTCTTGCCAGATAGATATGTGAAAGGTACTTGTCCCTTTTGTGGGGCAGCTGAACAATATTCTGATAGCTGTGAAGTATGCGGTAGATCTATACAGCCAGGAGAGATAAAGGATCCTCATTGTGCGATATGCGGTAGACAGCCTGTGAATAAAAAAAGTTTGCATTATTTTTTTAAGTTGTCTAAATTCACTGAAAAGTTAAAGGAATGGTTGAAGAAGAATGAAAATTTGCACCCTGAAATTAAAAATTATGTTCTGCAATGGGTTAAAGATGGGTTGAGGGATTGGGACATCAGTAGGGATATAGGTTGGGGTGTGCCTATACCAGAAGCCAAAAATAAAGTTCTATACGGCTGGTTTGATAACCATATTGGTTACATAACATTTGCTCTAAAATATTTTTCTGATAGGAAGAAGGATGGAAAGAAATTCTGGAATTCTGCCAAAATATATCATTTCATTGGCAAGGATATTGTATACCATCATTATCTTTTCCTGCCAGCCATGAGATTGGGTGAAGGTACGTTTAAATTACCTGACTTTATTCCAGTCCGAGGTCATCTGCTGCTACAGAATCAGAAATTTTCCAAAAGTAGAGGCTGGTACATTAGCTTGAGAGATTTTACAAATTCATTTCCAGCAGATTATTTGAGATTCTATTTGGCAAGCATAACGCCTTATAGTCAGGCTGACATAAACTTTGATTGGGATGAATTTCAGGCCAGAATTAACAATGAACTAGTTGCAAACATTGGTAATTTCATTCATAGAACTCTAACTTTCATTTGGCAAAATTTTGATGGCAAAGTTCCTAAAGCAGTAAAATATGATGAAGCAGATAAAGAATTTGAAAAGAAGTTGACTTCAATTTCATCTGAAGTTTCAAAAGATTTAGAAAAAATTGAACTTGATAAAGCTCTGAGAAAAATATTGGAGTTTTCCAAATTTTGCAACCAGTATTTCCAGTTGAAAGAACCTTGGAAGACAAAAAATTCTACCTGTCTTTATTTAAGCATAAATGCAGTAAGAACTTTAGCAATTCTGCTTGAACCATACCTTCCATTTTCTGTAGATAGATTATGGCAACATTTGAATCTGAAAGAATCAGTTCACGAACAAAAATGGGAATCAGCTTCAGAATTGGAAATTAAGTCTGGCCACAAAATAAATAAGCCAGATATCCTGTTCAAAAAAGTTGAAGATGAACAAATAAAAACTCAAAAAGATAAACTACCAAAATGAGACTATGAGAGAAATATCGTTCAAGGAATTTCAGGAATTGGATTTGAGAGTTGGGAAGGTTATTGAGGCAGAGAATGTAGAAGGCTCTCGACATTTGGTTAAATTGCAAGTTGATTTTGGGAGTGAAAAAAGACAAGCAGTTTCTGGGATTGGAGAGTATTACAAGCCTGAAGACCTTATAGGCAAAAAATTTATGTTTATTTGTAACTTGGAGAAGAAAAAATTCATGGGTGTTGAAAGCCAGTGTATGATTTTTGCCGCTGATGATGGTGCAAATATCGTTTTAATTCAGCCAGAAAAGGATATTAGTGAAGGCAGTAAAGTCCACTGAAACTTAAATTCTTATCTTTAAAATCCAAATCCTTTTTATGAAGAAAGTCAAACACTTCATGAAAACAGATGTAATTTACTTCAACCCAGAAGATTCTGTCTTTGACGCCGCTAAAGGATTTTCTGTAAATAACATCTCAGGAGCCCCTGTTGTCAAAGATGGAAAGGTAGTTGGTGTTATCAGCGAATCTGACATTATAAAATTCATGAAATTAAAATTCCCTGAAGAAAAATTTGAAGTTAATGAACCGCATACAATAAGTTTGATTGTTATGTTTATGCTTAAAGACCAAATAGAATTCAAGAAAGAATTGCAAAGAATTTCAAAAATTAAAGTAAAAGATGTAATGAGTAAAATTGTTTTGCACACTCATCCTGAAGCTAATCTGCATGAAGTAGCAACTTTGATGGATGCTCATGATATAAATAGACTGCCGGTAATTGTGGAAGGTAAATTAGTAGGAATTATAGCGAGAGCTGATTTGATTAAAGCATTGATTGATTAATTATTTGGGAAAACTATTTGCGAGCGAATGCTCCGCAACTGTAGTTCTCTTATCAGGAAGATAAGTTGTCGAGTCTAAGTCTTCTGCAAACCGTCCATCACTGACGCTGTTATAAAATTGTGCCGATGATCTTAGTTTTTGAAGATATTCTAGATTTGGTAGAATATCATCTCTAACAGTCGGAACAGGGTTGCCATGCGCCATCCCGTAGAGTCTTGCTACATATGTAACCGTAGGCAAGTTGGAATTGAATTGTTCACCGTGATAATATTTAATGAAGAAGTCATCCATGGGAGTACGGTCTAGGTTAATTTTTTTCAAGGCTTCATCCAACAATCTAATTTTTTCTTCTGGAATGTTAGTGTATATCACAACATTGCATCTGTCTTTATCCTTTGATCTCTCTATTGTTGCTGTGCCAACTTCTTTCACAAGTAAATTACCCTGTTCATCAAACATTTGTTCAAATGGTACAACTCCAGGATTTGCAGCACCCAAAAATCTCATGTGGCCATTTAGCCATCCTAAAATGATAACATACTCACCAAAGTCAGGAACTAACTTTTTGAAGGATTCTCGATTTATCAAACTGCCATATGTTAATAAGTTTAATCGCTGCATAATATTCTAAATAAAGGTCAAAGGATTTAAACATGAATTATTTGCATGCCTCAGTCAACTATTAATATTTTTTGTTCAAATAACCTGTTATGTCATTAAAAGAAATTAAGGATTTTCTCGAAAAAAACCAAGATTTCAAATTTTTTGTTAGCAACCTTGGATTAGTCACTAAAGAGGTAAGAAGACTCTTTGAGCTTGAAACTGATCAAATAGTCAAAGATAGGGACGCGTTCACTTCAGTCTTGCACTACTCGCCTATTACTAGGGATTCTGCAGATGGCGTTGCTCGTAGATATTTTGGACATTGGTGGGCCTTAAGAAGTGGGATAGGAGTTTTCAGAACAAAAAAAACCGGTGGAATTGGAACTCAATCAATATATTTTGATTTTCCCCCAGCAACTAGAATTACAAGAATTTATTTCGAAATTAGAAGTTCACCTAAGTATTCAAGACACACTTCTCCAGTTGCAGAATTGATAGACATTATAGCGACACAAATTTTAACTTTACCTGAAATACTTCATGAATATAAAAAAAGATTAAGAGTTGATATGCCAAGTTTGAATGATTACATGAAAAAAGCGATCGAACTCAAAGTTGTAACGAAGGATGATATTGGTTATTATCTTACTGACTTAACTAGGACAATCCATTATTCTTCAGTCGTAGGTGCATGGCAAAAGTGGCAGAATCATCCTGCCAGAATACAATTTTATCCTTAAAATAAATTACCTAATATAAATTCTTTGCATAATATTTGTTCATTATGCCTGAAGAACCTTACAATCCTGAAAAGCCAATTGGAGAAAAGATAAGAGAGATTATTGAAAAAACACATCCTAAGGAAGGAGTAGTGAAGGTATCAAGAGTTGGAAAACGCTACAAGATTCAAAGAGATCATGATTATTGGAAAGATTTTGAGGAAGAAGTAGCTACTGATGGTGCAGGAACTAAAGGTTCAATCCACAATCAACAAAAAACATTTTCGTATGCAGCTCAAGATGCTGTTGCAATGACTCTAGATGATCTGATTGAATATAATTTCGAACCTAGATTTCTGCAAGCACACATAATGTTACAGAAAGATGATGACGAAGCCAAGCTTCAATTGGTCAATGGAATAACAAATTTGTGTCTAGCTAACACTTGGGAAGATAGTAGAGGAAGAAAGTATCCTGTAATTTATACTGGTGGCGAAACAGCAGTTTTGAATACACTTCAAGGTTTGGAAGTTGGTATTACTGCTGTCGGATATGCTAAGCCACAAGATATTTTAATACCTCATGCTTATCCAGGTTTAGAATTACTTGGAATTGCTAGTAGTGGATTTCATTCTAATGGTTACACATTGTTGAGAGAAATATTTCCTGTTAGCAGATGGGACCAACCTGCTCCTTGGAATACTAATAGAACTATTGGCGAGGAGTTGACAATTCCTACCACAATTTATTTAGATACATTGAAAGAAATTTTGAAGGACTATAGACCACATATAAAAGGTTTGGTTCATGTTACGGGTGGCGGATTAACAAAGTTAAAAGAACTATCTCCGTTTTATCATGATGTAAACATGGAAATAGAAAGATACTCTAGCTTCAAAAAAAATCCTGATAGACCTGAATTTAATGAAGATGTTATGCCGATGTTCCAGTGGGTTTATGAGAATTATATGAAAACCAAATATCCAGAGAATGCAGATAAACTGATGTGTAGATGGCTCAATAATGGACTTGGTTATGTAGTTATGACAACTCCTGATTATTCCGATCAAATAACAAATTCAATTACACGAAGTTTAGGTCAAGCTTGGCTGGCTACAACCATTGGTAAAATCACAGAGGGCACAGGAAAAATTAAGATAAATTCCATCTACAGTGATAAAGTAGTAGAGTTTCCTATTTGATTTCATGGGTAGAATATAGTTCTCACAGGATGATCTTTCCATCTATCCCAAGCTTGTAAAACTTCTGGATTAAACACTGATTTTGTCAAGGGGGTTAAAGAGTAGCGGTCAGATTCATAATAAACAGCTCCACGAGGTATCATTTTATTTAACTTGAATTTAATAGTCGACTTTGTTCCTGAATTGAGGCGACAATGATATTTCTCGATTAAATCTTTAAATGTAAGAGAAGATTCTCCAATCAAATTGACTAATTGAGCAACTACCGATTTATAATTTGGTGATGTTTGATACCTCGGTGAAAATCGTACTTCAAAATACAATCTAGTAAATTCGGTAGATGGCGGATAGGAATAGAATATTCTTTGTGTGCCGATTCTTCCACTTTTATAATTCCCTCTTCTACCCTTCTTGCCTCTTCTAAGGTTCCACCTCTCCCCAAAATATTTTCTTGCTGTTCCATCTAAACTTGTTCTTCCAAAATCAGATGAACTTAGTATTACTCCTGTGGGGATATCTTCTATTTTGTATCCATGTAAAAATTTGAATAATCTCGTAATTTCAGAAGCTGCCAAGCCTAGGTTTTTTACAAAATAGAGTAATTCTTCATTTGTTTTCAAGAAAGTTTTGAATTCCTGATACGACATAGTTGATAAATAAAAATGAAACTTAAAGATTTAAATTTAAACGCTGGAGGCGAGATTTTCCGAGATTTTGTCTCTTTTGAACTCGCAAGTCCTTGCGGACGCAGGCTTTCCAAGCTTGCACACAATATCAATTTGTTCTGTGCCATACCAGATTAGGCGACTCCAGCACGCTATAAACTTATTTATATCAACATATATTTCTTTCAGATATCTATGAAGAAGATACCTTCTAAGGATAAAGTTTCTGTAGTGATCAAGGCGGTAATGGATTCTAGAATAAAAGTCGAATCGCAACAAGAATTAGCAAGGTTGGTATTGAACAGATTGAGAAGGGAAGATAAAAATTTTACGTTATCTCCAATCAGAGTGAAGAGGATTGCATTAAAAATTCCTGAAGTGGAAGTTAAAGCCAAAACAAAGAAAGCTATTAGATTGCAGAGGATAGATAAATGCCCAATATGCGAGTCTTCTATAGAAGAATTGAAGGTAAAGAACTTGTTGAACCAATTTGTAACTATCGGATTTAGATGCACGGACTGCAGTTATGAAAGCGATTTGGAAGCATTCATGCCGATGAAATATGAATTTGTTTTTAGAAAGCTTTAAGTAATCTAAACATCTAACCATATATATGGCAAAGACAACTATAAATTTGGAAGACGACGTTTACAAAAAATTAATTAAAGAAGCTGTAGAAAAGTACGGAACTACAAGAACTCTTTCTAAATTGATAAATGAGAAGTTGAGAAATGCGGAAGGTATTGAAATCAATAGAAAAACTGAAGATAAAGAAATTAAAAGAAGATTAGATATTGTTAGAAGAAGTGCTGGAAGTTGGAAAATTAAAGAAACTGGATCAGAATACGTTAGAAAACTAAGAAACGAGTCAGAAAAAAGATTGAAAAGAATGGGTCTTTAATGCGAGTAGTTTTTGATACCACGATATTAATTGACGAGTCTAGGAATTTTCAGCCTGCAGTGAAATTAGTAGAGAAGGTTGCAAAAAAAGAAATAGATGGGCTCATATCTGGCATCACGGAAGGCGAATTATTATCTGGAAGTGAATGTAAAAAGGAAGATGTATTCAAAAAAACTTTTGACATGATTTATTTGTTTACAAAAATAGAAGTTGGGAATAAAATTTTACAAAAGGCTGCTGAATTTAGGAGAATTTATGGTGTTGATCTTTTGGATGCGATAATTGCTGCAACTGCTTTTGATCAAAAATGCAAACTATGGACAAAAAATATTGATGACTTTAAAAAAATTAAAGAGATAGAAGTTGAAGAGTCGTATTGATTAAAATGAAACTATTCAGCAGAAAGTGTGTTGTTTATGGCAAGAAACTGAAAATAATTATCACAGATAAAAAGCATCATTACACTGGTGGATATTATTTTGGCAAAATTGAGTTGTACAAAAAACACAGAGACACTGGCAAACGAAGCAAAATTGGAAAATTTACTATGAACATTGTTAAAGGTGTAGGAACCCCAAAAGTCGTAGAATATTGGGAATGTGAAAAATGTTTCAGAAATTAAATTAAAGTTGTAATTTTTTTGACTAGGTTAATGTGCCACTTATGCCGATGAAATATTCATTTATTTGGCAAAAATAGTTAAATTTAAATCTTTAGCAGAATTTGATTAATTATGAGTTTATCTGGTGCACGAAAAGAGGCTGCCAAGCGACTTTTAAGATCATTATGGAACATTCCTAACTATTCAGGCTATATTGCTAACCATTACAATCCACGTGCAAGGGAAGATTTTTATATTCGACTCAAAAAAGAAGCTAAAAAACTGACAAAGGAAGATCGCGATCTTCTAAGCTATGGAGATCCATGGCATGCACAAGTTGTATCTATGGAGCTAGAAGAAAAAGCGGGAAGCGGATACATTTTTGCTGCTGCAACTTTTACAACAAGTCTGCTTGAATTTATGATATACGCTTCTATACCACCTTTAGCTCCATATGCAGGTGCAGTTGTTGCAAGAACGTTGCATACACTGTATAAAACCCATCTTACTGATGTTAGAATTGATCGGGTCAGACCAATATCAGCGCCATCTGATCTTCCAAGAGCAAGTTAATTTATAAAGCATACTTTTTTATACCTTAAAATACTCAATTTGCTTTAGATGACGCGAATAATTGGTATATGTAGCGGTAAGGGTGGAGTAGGTAAAACTACTTTCACTGCTAATCTTGCATTAGCTCTGCGTAATTTTCAACAGCGTGTGGTAGTTGTAGATTGTAATTTATCGACACCACATCTATCCTATTATTTAGGTGCAATGGATTACGATACAACAATTAACGATGTGTTAAAGGGAAAAGCTGATATAATGACAGCCGTACCTTCTATAGGAGGCTTAACCTACATTCCAGCTTCTATGAACTTGAATGATTTAGAAAACGTAAACGTCATGAATCTGAAAAAGCATATAGGCAAATTAGAAAGTAGTTTTGTTGATTTTGTCTTGCTTGATTCTGCTCCAGGATTAGGAAGAGAGGCAATGTCGGTTTTAGATGCTGCGAATGAAATTATTTTCTTAACAACACCAACAGTGCCGAATTTAAAAGATATACAGAGAGTTTTCGAGGTTTCAAAAGAGTTCGGTTCGAAAAAGTTTACAATTGTTCTTAACATGGTCAACTCGGGTAGGTATGAATTTAGACCTGAAGAAGTAGAGCATTTAGTTAAGCTACCAATATTTGGTGTTATACCATTTGATCGGAATGTGATTGATAGTTCTGCAATTGGAGAGCCGATAATTAAAAACAGGCCTGATTCTATAGCAAGCCAACATTACATGAAAGTCGCAGCAAATCTTGTAGGATACGATTATGAAATCAGGAGAAGTATATTCCAATCATTCTTCGATAGATTTCGAAGATGAAATTTTCTAATCTAGACTTTTTCCATAGCAGCTTCTACTATTCTTAAAACATCATTTTTAAAAAAAGAACCTGTGCTGCGATCTGATTTATATACGATTAGATATTCAAAATCTTCAATTGGGTATAGGCCGATGAAAAAAGGATATGGACTGCCATTCTTTCTGAAAGTAGTAACTTCATGATTGAACGGATAAATTTTTTTCTCCATTTTAACATTACCCTCAACTCTAACACCAAAGTCTGTCATTTATTTTTTCAGTTCGCCAATAGGATCTGTCAGCAAAGGCATAACCCAATATCTAGCCCAGCCTGTTGTGCCTATATCTAGAAAGACAAAATAGCGCCCTATTTCCCTTTTGAGACTATCATCTTCTGGGTATTCTAAAGCCATTAGAATGATAATGAATTGAAAATTTTAAATCGTTATTGTTAAGCTTAAATCCTTTAATAGCTTTTAATTTTCATGGCTAAACAATTTACTGTAATGGTAGCGCCAGATTATCATGGACACACAATATCTCCTAAGATTCAGATTGGGGGGTTGGAAAATTTAACATTGAATGGCACTCCTATAGAAAAAATAAAAGTTCTTCACGAAGCCTTGACAGGTGACATGAACTCTTTAGCTAGAGAGTTGAATGCTGGGGACATAGATGGACAAGAATTTTATGATCAGGCTGAATTTGAGACTCATTGGGGTCCATATGAGCCAAGTTTGGAACTATTTCAATACTTGGATGAAAAAAAAATACGATTAGGCGCGTCGGATCATTATTTGCCTGACAGAAAATCTCTATCACAGGGGTTTAAGCATTTGTATAAGGAATTGCAGTCGAAAGGACCTACATTAGGACTTTTTAAGGAGTTTGACATTTTAAAAAGTGAAATAAGTTTGGGGAGAGAAAAGACTTTTTGCAGATCTATAGATAATGCGAGGTATGATCCTGGAATAGAAATTGCATATGTAATAACCCATCCGTCTCATGCTTCTCGGGTTTTAGACTATTCTAAAAATGTGCAGGATTATAGGGTAGATGACCATCTGCTTGTAAAATCGCTGATGGATGCAACTTATAGGAAAGAAGAAGATGAACTGCAGTTGAGATATGCAGACGAGAAAGAAGTTTTTAATATGGAGACCCCACCACTTGTTCCAATGCTAGTTAAAGCTTGGACAGAAATGGAAGCAGTTTCTTCAGATTAAATATATTTATTTTTCTGATATTTTGATATCTTTTGAATATTATCAATTATATACAACTGCAAGTAGTAAATTAGTTACTCAGATTCAGTCACTCTGGGGGCAAGTACGTAAGTTAATGAACACTTATCTCCGGACTGAAATCCCAACTTCATAGGATAATCTTGACCAAATTCTAAAGATACTTTGTCTGCTATCTTGGCAGATTTTATCATTTTCTTCAAGTAATCTAAGGGGTATCTAGATTTGACTTCACCATCAGATTTCATCGAAATCAATGATTGGTTTCCTTTTTCCAATTCCAGTTCTGACCTGCTTACATCTCCCTCGGCTTTCATAATGAATTTGTTGTCATTTGTCTGGAAAAGTATTGAATCGGCAACAATGTCAGCATCTTCTATTCCTGACTGCAGAATATCTGGTTTGATTTCTGCCTTTACTTTGAATTCAAGCTGTTCAATCGGTGGTACTTCTTCCTGGCTCAAATCTAAAACTGGAACAGTGAATCGTCTCTTGCTTTCATTTTCTATTAAAATCTCTAGTTTATTGTTCTGCAAATTCAGGGTTAGTTTATCAGTTGACGAAGCTCTTTTCAAGACAGATAACAAATTTCCAACATTCAATCCAATGCTTTGTTCACTATCAATTTCATACTTCTCAAATGCAGAAGCATTCATGTTAAAATTGACAACAGCAACCATCGCTCTATCGGCAGCAGTCAGACTAATTCCATCTCTGCTGATTTTGAAGACTCCTTCATCAATCAATTCAGCTATTGATGAAATCGAATTTATTAGCAATGTTGGATCATTTAGGGTTGCTTTAAACACTTAAACCAGCTCTATTATATAATTCTTCTATCCTTTTAAAAAGATTTAAATCAAAACCATCTAGAACCTGCACAATGTCTGCTTTGGGTTTTTGATCAATTATGCTGCAGAAGACACGAATTAATTTATTTGTTTGGGCAGAGCCTTCAAAGAATATTCCTATACTGCCGGTGTCATCCTGGAGCACGAGGGAATTTTCTTCTGCCTTTGTGACTTTCCCAACAAAAGATACTTTGTTGTCTGATTTGGCTAACTGTGAGATTTTTCTTGGATTGTACTGTATTGTTAGCATCAACTAATATTCAAATTTTGATAATAAATATTATTTATTAAGGGATTGTTCGGTAAGAAACGCCGATAGATAATTTTAAATATTACTTCTGTTAGAACTAGAAATGCGTGCCGGATCTTTAGCTATAGTCGGAACTGCATTTGTCGCAATTACGAAAAAAATTCATGATTATTTAAGAGGACCAGAAATTGAAGAAGAGATCGAAGCAGAGATTTATTGAACGGATTCAAAAGCTAACTACAAAAAAAAGGAAGGTATTTAAATTTTTAATTCTATCATAAGTGCATGTATCAGTTTCATTCACCTTCAGGCAAGAAGCCAGATGTGGGTAGTGTAGTACTCAGAGCTGTAAAGCATTACGGTGTCATAAGTAAGGCCGATCTTAATCGAGTATTGCCGCATTCAGAACCAAACATTCACCAGAGATTATCTGATTTGGTTTCTAAAGGGTCCCTTAAAGAAAAGAAATTCGGATCTTTATCTCTTGTTTATTGGCCTACAATCAGTGAGAAAGAAGTCAAAAGGATTCATGATGAAGTTTATTCAAGACATGGAACAGCACTACCACCACTCATTTTAAGGCCTTATATTGTTTTTTAGAAACAAGTCAGTAATTTTCTAACCATAGTATCTTCTCATTTTTTGTTCAAGATAGGGATTTAATTGGCAAAAATTGCCAACCCAAAATTTTCGCGTTGAATCTTCAGATACAAGTAAACGTTGACTATTATTGGTTTGCGATGGAACTAATTCTGATACAGAAAATCCATTTTTTCTAAGAATTTCTGAATAATCACCCAGGAGATATTTTGAATAATGAGAAAAAATAAGCTGACCATTATAGAAATACGGTTCCGAAGCCAGCAACCCTTTAAGGAATTCTTTTTGAATTTCTTGTGGGGCAGATTTTATAGAAGAGCTGACTCCTGTCATTGATTTTCCGATTCGCCCAACCGGTACCTCTAATGATATAAGCCTACTCAATAGTGCCTTTGAACTATATTTCAACTGAGGGTATGAATATTCACTGAATTTCCTAACCTTTCCATCAATTTCTCTGATTTGAGAGGGATGGTTAACCAAAATAGGTTCTATATAGAAATTATATGATTCATCGAAATCTTGAGAAACTTTTTTGTAAAAGGGTAAATCGAATTCTCTTCCATGCAGAACCAATGATCTTGAATTAGTTTCTAAATTGCCTTGAGCATATAAATAGGCCAGACATCGTGCCTCATATTTTCCTATTTCTCGGGGTATCCTAATTCCTCTTCGAATATCCTCATGACTAAAAAGGCCAACTTCAGGATTTGACTCAGTATATCCAAAATCAACAAGAAAAGAATCTATCCCACCATATAACCTTAAAAATAGGCTAAGGAAATTGTATTCTTCATTTTTATCCACTGCACCAGACAGCCTTGCTACGTTTCTCATAGAACACAAGATACCTCCGTGTTTTCGTTTATGATTAGGGCATTCGGGTGACATTCTGTATAAAAGTGATGCAGCCTGTTGAAACCTTGGCGAGAATTTTTTTCCATCTTCTTCGACAACAAGTGGAGCACTATGTAAAAGTTCTAAAAAATTTTCAACATATTCTACAGGTGCATTCAAGGACATTGATATCAAATCAACCCAAACTTCTCTCTTTCTCCACCCATTTCTTTTCCAGTAAGAAACAAGTTGCTTTGGGGTTCCTTTCAAAGGACTATAAGTTTTTGGTATCTTGGGGAATACTTGTTTATTTGTCTCCATAATTAAAGAATGCTTCAAAAAGATTTAACCGTATGATCTCCAGCTGTAACTGCATTTCTTGCATCTGTAGAACATTGTAGGCGGTTCGTCTGCAGCTCTAGTTTGCTGCATCCACCAGTATGCTTCCATGTTTTCACATTTTGGACACATGATTTTGGTTGAAGGCAGTTCTGCCACACCTTCGTCCTTACCCATAACAATAACTTGTTTCTTTGGTTCGTGCGCAACTTCAGAAATTAATAGCTTCTCACCTTTTACCTTGTATTCTCTCCCACATTTTCTGCAGACTAAATGAGAGATCTTTCTACCCTTTTTTATCATCAACAGGTTTCCACATTTTTCGCAGAATCTCATTTAAACACCAAATATATCTGAAACTAATACCTTAACATATCCGAGTTTCGGAATTATAAAGATTACTCTTCCATGCACCTGGCCTGCCTCTATGCAACTTTCATATGGGTTTTGACTTCCATTATGGTCACCTTGAGTATAAATCAAACCATTCTGATCAATTTTAACAATTCGATGAATTATTGGTACTTTTTGTATTATCGCACGTGTTCCGCAGTCTGCAGCTGTATAGACTATTATATCGCCAACTTTATACTTTGTATTACCTTGAACTACAGGCATGTCACCTTTTTTTAGCCCATCTTTGAATGAGAAGTTTAAAAATTCTTCTTTGCTAATATCGAATTTCGCATAACTTCCACCACAGAGATTCCACCAATTGTCGAAATTCTCTGTATAATTATCAACTGCCCTACCGCAGGGATAGGCAAACTTTGTTGTCGAATCTTCAGGAATGCCGTGATCCATAGAATTGCTTATTACAGCGACTACCGGCAAATCTGTAGCTAATGCAAATGAAAGAAATTTCATAAATAAAAATGCCAAAACTACTCCTAAAACTGCATAAATGATTATTCCTAATGAACCCGATGTCAATCTATTCCAAGTTTTACGCGCGCCCAATACTTTCACCTTTTACCACAGCCGTGGCAATCAAATGAGCTACACGTAGAGGTTCAGGTATTTGACTATGCGTACAGCTAAGCATTATTGCATCCTCTGCTTCTTCATCTGTAATGCCAATTGATTGATAATATACTTTACCTTCCTTCAAATTGCAGATTTTTATTTTGCCTGCGTTCTTTATCATGTTCCACCTTGCTGAAAAATCTTTAAAATTCCTTAAAGCAGTCTTTACTTCATCCACATTCGGATGTTTTCTGTTGATAACTAATACAGGCAGTTCTGTTTCTTCATTCAATTTTTTCACATCTACAATGTTAAATCCACCCAAAGTTATGCCATCTAGCATGATTATTTTTAACTGTTGTTTGTGTCTGCTGGAATTTATAAGTTTAGCTAATTTTTCTGTTGAATCCAAACCATCAATTTCTACATCTGTACGAAGAATGCCATCAAGAAATTTTCCACCACGATAAATGACCCCAATCACAGGAACATTACCTTTAGATTTTGATTCAAAAGAACCATCATCAAAACCTAGGATCCTTATCTCAGATTTCAGCATGCTGCCCAAAACAAGATTTTGTAGTTAATAATATTTAAAGTTAAAGTGTAATCAGAAGATTAGAATAAATATGTTCAAAGTTTACATGGTAGAACTTAGACATAAAAATCACAAGATGATAAGATTAAGTACTAGGGTTCGTCGTCCAAGAACCAATTACTATGATTTTTTAGAGTCATATGAAATAATTGATGGGGGTTATACTCACATTTTGGTACTTGATTTTAAAAATTATGATGGATATAAAAGTAATAGAGATAAGAAGAAAGGAACGCCTGTCGGTTTCCTGCTTATGGCAAGAGGATTAGATTATGTAAAGAGTGTTAAGGATGTTACAGATCAACTGGAGCAACTCGCCCAATCTTCTCAAATATATAAAGAAATTTATTCAAGATTATTTAAAACAAATTAGGTAGATTGAGTGGTAAAGAAAATTTTTCCTGAAGCTGTTGCACGATTGTACAGCAGAGTATTTGTCTGCAGAGTCTGCAAGAGCAAGATGAGGGCAGATTCTGCTAAAGTAAAGGAAGGTAAAGTTAAATGCAGGAAATGCGGAAGCAGGGCTTTGAGACCTAAGAAGAGACCTCTGTAAGATGATTATGGCTCTAGAATACATAACTAACAGAGAACTTGAAGGAAAAACTAAAGGTTCTATTAGAATTCTGAAAATGCAGGAAGATAGTGAAGCAATGGTAGAATATAAATGCCCGAATTGCGGTTTTTCAGAAAAAAGAAAAGAAGCATGGTCCGAACCCTTTGTTATGGGTACCGGAAGTAAAAAAACTTTCAATCTACAATGTGGCAAGTGCAACTTCAAAATAAAAGTATTAAAGTTAAAAAAGGAAATTAAGAAAAAGTGAGTTCCCCCAGCACACAAAACTTTTATTATTCTTTTATTTCTAATATGTAGCCTCGGCGACCATAGTATGATTGTCTCTTATCGTTAAAATTTAATAGAATTTCTAGATTAATATAATTTCCACTAATTGAAGGCGTAATAGTTATTTTATCTTTGTGGGTTTGATTTGGAGACAATCTAATACCAGAATAGTCCTTTCCAAGAAGTAATAGACTCTCGCCTTCTCTAGTAAATCCATTATCGGTAGGTTTCAGTTTTTGCAATTTAATCTCGAATCTGCCCAATTCTTTATCAGTATTGTCTGCATTTTGGAATGTAAAGTCTATTGAAATTGGAGTATTTTTAATAAATGAATCACTATATTCTCCTGTAACTCTTACAGAGTTTGTATACGCGTCAAAGGTAAATGTTTTTTTGCCGATATCTTTTTCAACATTAAAATAAGAGGCACTATAAAAGACTAATAAATCACCTTCAAATGTTGGTTTTTCATTAGATGCGGCTATAGATGCAGTTGTATTGCCTCTTAGGTCACAATTATTTGTGTCCGAGAGCGGAGTCAATATAATCCCATCAAGACTCCAATATCCTTCGTGAGTGCATGTATTATCTCTATAAGATGCAAAAAATCTACCATTATCGTAAAAAATTATTAACTGTGGGTCCATAAATAAGTCGAAATCGTTTGTTTTCTTCCAAGGGTTTACAATTAGTTTCTTATACATTTCTGAAGGTTTTATCTTAGGAAGACTGTCTCTACTTAAAACAGCTTCCAATGCTGAATAGTTTATTTCTCCAGCAGGAAGAAAATCCGGACTCCTATAAGTTAAAAAATTTAGGTTCTGCCCTACCTTTTCAAAACTTATTATAGAACCGTCATCAAGATATATAACTCCAGAAGTTTCGTTCCTTAATTTAAAATTCCACTTTCCATTTTGTGATCTTTCTTGATAGTCTGAAAATGTTGACCATGAATAATCACCATTTTTTCTAAATTCAAGAGCTGTGCATGATGGAGCGAAAGGACCTTCAAAAACCCGATTTACACAATCTCCCCATTTAGTTTTAGTTAAGAATTGAAAAATTTCATTTTCTATGGCTTGAGATACAACTGTAGTTTCTTGTTGTTTTTGGAGAGAATTTATAACAAAAACTGTAATAATTAGTATCACTAAAATAACGACAAAAATTACTATTTTCTTTTTCTTCATATTTATTTTATGGCGAGCTTTAAATAAAAGTAAATACAATTATGTATCAAACAGGGCCAGAAAACAGTTCAAGTTTTTGGAGATGTAACTATCAAGTTTACAATCCGACCTCTGAAGCTATTCTGGAAGTGTATCGTACTGTCACAGGCTTCTGCAAAAACTCTTCTACCACCAGGCGGTCCACCCTCAGGATCCATGAAAGATATATCATAACATCCATTTGGTTTCTGAGTTGTATTGACATCATCCACAGCCATAGTATGACCCCAGCGTACCGTTCTGTTAACCAAACCTATTGTAATTACTTCACCACTTAACATCTCGTTTATTATGTGAGTTATATTTGGTGTGACATCGACATGAGTGAAAGTTACATGTGTACCATTTGTAATGTTACCAGCAGTTGCATTAATTGCCGAAGAAGTTGCATCGCTGACGTTCATATAGAATTTGACTGTTACATTAGCACTGTGGTTTACTAACCATTTCAACCAACCAGAAAGCTCATCTGAAGTACGTGTGCCTCCAGCTGAAGTGTTCATATAGTGACTAAGTTCGTCATAAGTATCATTTATCGATGACATGTTTTTTATTGCTCCACTTCTGTTCAAGAATTCTGCAGCTGATGTAGCAGAAGCTGGGCTGCAACCGTTGGTGGTTCTACTTGTATTGGTAAACTGAGAAACATTAGTAAGATTATATTCTATAGTTGCCAGATGTAGCAGACCAGGTTGCATGAATGGTATAAATGACTGCTCACAACCTCTTTCTTCCAAAAATGGTTCCTCAAATTCTACTTGAACATTAATTGAATCCAGTTTGCAAGAACTACCACCTTTAGTGCCATTGAATGCAAAACATGTGGCTCTTACTATGAAGGAATTGTCGCTAAGTGAATCAGGATTCCATGTAAAATCATTGGTCGCATCAATAACATAAGTCTGTTTTTCTTGATTTCCTTGAATTATGTGTTGAGGTCCGAAGGTTTGACCTCCATCACCACTGACTTGTATGGCTAAGTTCCCGTCTCCGTCTCTTGAGAAAAAGGTTGGCAAAATACTTACCTGCATGACAATAGAGTTTTCAGGGATAGAAATACCATAATTGGACCAATCGCCCGTTTTATCTCTCCTCACCGTTATCTGAGCACGTGCATCTGCTCCGTCTTGAGTAAATGCATTATCGCAAAAATGCCATTCACCTGAACATAAAGAAGGGGAATAAAGTGATGAAGATGAAAAAGTTTCGATAGCTAATAATGCAAATACAATAGGTACTAAAAAGAGGATTTTTTGTGAGTTTCCCATCGCTTTAATATTAGGAAAAAAGATATTTATCTTTTGATTTCTTTTACTCTTTGAATTAATCTTTTAAGAAAAGGTTCACGACCGTAGATTAATTCTCGGGTATTATGATATGTTATTTCTTTCCGTTCAAATCGAGATAATGGCTTATCGACTACATAATATAATAAAATAGGTACGCCGAAAATAACACCAACAAGACCAAGAGTGTATAACAAGGGTATATAATCAGGTATGTTAGACATAAAATATTATTAAAAAAATAAGTATTTATTTCAATTATGTAATACGTGTTACATTGCCTCTATCAAAAAGCTTTTATAATGAAAATAATAGTTAATTTCTGTGAGAAAGATGAGTGGTCGCCTTTGCCTTGGTTAAACAAGCTTTGTCTACTCCTAAGACTAGAGAACAACTTCTAGAAATAACCAAACTGCCAGAAAGAACTTTAAGATACTATCTCTCGATCCTGAGAAAGGAAGGAATAGTTAAAGAATTTAATAGTTTAAATGATTTAAGAAGAAAAATTTATTTACGGTGTAATGCCGTGTAGGGAAGATGCAAATGAAAATAGAATATTCATTTTATGATGTGAGAAGAAGAATTAGATTGCCGAAAATTTCTGATTCTCTAGCAGAATTTTTTGGAATATTATTTGGAGATGGATCAGTAATCGATACAGAAAGGATTCACAGAATTGTTATATCTCTTAATTTAAAAGAAGATTCTGTCTACAAAGATTATGTTTTTCAATTAATTAAAAAACTTTTTGGAATTGAGCCAAAATTAAAAAGAAGACAAAGGTTTGGAAAATTAGATCTTGAAATCAGTTCAAAGGGTATTTCTAAATTTCTTCTTTCTTTAGGATACCCTAATGGAAGAAAAAAAGATAAACTAATTATACCATATTGGATTCTTGAAAATAGAAAGCATTTGCAATTATTTTTGAGAGGTCTAGTTGATACTGATGGCTCTTTATTTTTTGCGAAGCGAGGCACTTACAAATTAAATGAATATCCTGTCATAGAAATAAAAATGCATGATGAAAATTTTATAAATCAAATTTTTTATAGTTTAAAAAATCTAGGTTTTAAAGTTAATAAAACAAAAATTAAAATTCAACTAAATGGAAAGGATAATCTCCAAAAATGGATAAATGAAATAGGATTTCGAAATTTAAATCTGCAATCACGTTATTTTTTGTGGAAAAAACTTAGTTATTGCCCGCCTAAAACTAAACTTAGACAGAGGTTAATTATGCTGGGATGGCAGAAAGCATTTGCCTGTAATCCGGTAATGCATATCTCAAAGAAGAGAGCAGAACCGCCTGCAGAGCGGAAGATTGAGGGTTCAAATCCCTCTCCCAGCTTTTAAGTAGGGTTAAACATTTAAGGGCTTTTATAATTCTTTTAAACTTTCATTTGGGGCTAACCTTTTTTTAATAATACGAGTAGTAGACTTAAATTTTTTCATAACCCATTCAAATACCTCAATGCTTTTCGCCCAATATCAGTTCTAAAATGTGCTCCTCCTTCAATTTCAATCTGATAGACACCCTTATATGTCATGTCTATAGCGTCAAGTATTCCATCACCAAGTGCAGTGACACCAAGAATCCTACCGCCATCGGTAATAAATTCTCCGTCCATCTTTTTAGTCCCGCCATGAAAAACATAAAAATCTTTCAATTCGCCTTCTCTCTTCAGTTCCTCAATCTTGTCCAATCCAAATATTTTTTTACCTTTACCATAGTGGCCTGGATAACCTTTTGATGCAATGACTACGCATACTGATGCTTGGGGTTTCCATATAATTGGTTCAAGCTCATGGAGAGTACCATCTTCGCAAGCTTTGAAATAAGGATATAAATCAGATTCCATTCTTACACCTACTGCTTCAATCTCAGGACTTCCAAATCTTTCATTTGTGTCTAGGATATATGGTGTATTTCCTACAATCATTGCACCTAGGTATATAACTCCAGTAAAAGGTCGTCCTTCTTTTTTCATTCCATAATTAATCTTATTTGAAATTTCAATGAATTTTTGATACAATTCACCAGTAATTACTGGAGCAGGCGAATAAGCCCCCATACCACCTGTGTTCGGTCCGGTGTCATTATCTCCAACTGGTTTGTGATCCTGCGATGTTGCCAGAGGTACGATATCCTTAGAATCGCTCAATGCCATGAAAGATCCTTCCTCACCTTTCAGGTAGTCTTCAATGACAACTGTCTTGCATTTCCCAAATTCCTCTTTGTCGTAAATTCTATCAAGAAAACTTTTAGATTCCCCCCTTGTCCTACATACACTAACTGCTTTCCCTCCAGCAAGTTCTTCATACTTGATTACTGTGGGGAAGCCTCTCTTCATGATATAATGAAGAGCATCATCTCTGTCATCTGTGATATAAAATTCTGCTGTTGGTACGTCCCATCTTCTCAAAAATTGTTTAGCCCAAGATTTTTTTCCTTCAAATACAGATGCTTCTAACGATGGTCCGAAAAGTGGTAGTCCTCTATCTGCAAAGTAGTTCTTAATCCCTTTTGTTAACGACCACTCTGATCCAACTATTGTGAGTGCATTAAGCTTTAGTGCCTGTTTAGCCAGCTCTTGGAAGCTTGGTAAAGGATCTTCAGGATTTTTATCAACAGATATATCGATATTGTTTTCAGTGCCACCATTACCTGGAGCTACAAAAGTTTTATGTCCATGCTTCTGTAGCAAGACTTGCAAGGCATGCTCTCTCATTCCATTGCCTATGACTAGTGCAGAATCCTTGTCTTTCTTATTAGACATATATGGAAAAGATGGAAGTAAAAATTTAAATCCCATTAAAATTGAACTTTTTATTCATCTCCCATTGTATTGCCTCAATCATTAGCCTTTTATTTTTAGCTGTTTAAGAAACTTATATGAGGAGTGAAATGGGAAAGCTTTACAATAGTTTACCCTCCACCAGAATTTCACTCTCAGCTCTTAAGTGATTTCATGATAGAATATAGTGGTACAGAAAAAAAATTCCTTCAAAGAATGAAGTATTCTATTTTTGCTACTTCTACAAAAAGAGGAATATCTCAAGCAACCCCTATGGATTTCTATTTCAATAGTGGAAACTTCTACTTTGCAACTAAACCTAATAACAAGAAAATGAGAAATATTCATGATAACCCTTGGGTTTCAATTGCTATTGGTCCTCATAGGGATAGCGATACCGAAGAACATAGACAGCCAAAAACCATATCAATTCAAGGCATTGTTGAAATTATTGAAGATGGTATGGAGTTTGATATAGCCAGTCGAGAACTATCTAAGAAATATGGTTACTTTAGAGCTAATCCTATAAGGAAACATGAATCTTTAATATTGAAAGTCGTGCCTAGAACGAAATTTAGTTATGGAATCAAGTGATTTAATGACTCTGAAAGTTTTCAATACTTTAACATCAAAGAAGGAATTATTCAAACCGCTGAACAATAAAAAAGTAAAATTGTTCGTATGCGGTGTGACAGTTTACGATTATGTGCATCTAGGACACGCAAGAACTTATTCATTCTACGATACTCTAGTCAGATTTTTAAGATACCTTGGATATAAAGTAACATACTTGCAAAATGTTACAGATGTAGGGCATCTTTTGGATACTGGAGAAGATAGACTTATTAAAAAAGCTAAAGAGGAGCAAAAGGATCCGATGGAAATTGCTCAATTCTATCTAAACCATTGGATAGAAATGATGGAAAAATTAAAATTGCAAAAACCAAATCTACTGCCTAGAGCAACAGATCACATAAAAGAAATTATTGAACAAGTTGAGACAATTTTGAAAAATGGTTATGCTTACATTGCAAATGATTCGGTTTATTTTGATGTTTCTAAATTCAAAGACTACGGAAAGTTGTCAAAAAAAGTTCCAAAAGATTTAATTCCAGGTGCTAGAGTGGAACTTAATGTTGACAAAGATGACCCACACGATTTTGCTTTATGGATAAAAGCAGCACCTGAGCATATTCTGAGATGGCAATCACCTTGGTCGGAATGGGGATACCCAGGCTGGCATATAGAAGATACTGCTATAGCAATGAAATATTTTGGTCCTCACTATGACATACATGGTGGAGCGATAGAATTGGCATTTCCCCATCATGAAGCTGAGATTGCTCAGGCTGAAGCAACTACAGGAAAGAAACCTTATGTAAAATATTGGGTTCACACCGGATTGCTAACTATCGGTAAAGAAAAAATGTCAAAATCAAAAGGAAATTTCATCAAATTATCAGATGCGCTATCTAAGCATTCTGCAGAAACTTTGAGAATTTGGATGGCTTCAACTTATTATCGCAAACCATTGGATTACAATGAAAGAGATTTGGAGGTTGCTGAAAAGAAGATAAACAAAATAAGTATCACATTAGAGAAAATCAAACAGAATATGAGCAAGAAAGGTAAACAATTGTTTTCAAAGAAAATTGAAACTCTAAGAAAAAAATTTTTTGAGACAATGGAAGATAATTTGAACACCCCTCTGGCTCTAACTTATTTCTTTGAAATTATCAGTTTGGTAAATAAGCAAATAGATAAAAAGAAATTTTCTACTGCTGATTTGAAAAATGCAGAAAAGGTTATACATGAGTTGGGAGATTTATTCCAAATAATTCCTGAAATTAAAGTAACAAAACTCGCCAAAGAAGCTGAAGATCTTATTCAGAAGAGGGAAGAAGCTAGAAGGAATGGTGATTTTCAAATGGCTGATGAAATTAGAAAAAAAATAAATGAATTAGGATATTCAATAGAAGATACTCCTGATGGAGTTAAATGGAAAAAAGTAAAATAAATTAGCTGATTCTTCTTTTAACTTCTCTTACAAGCCCTACTATCAATTCAGGAGTAATTTCTTTTTGATCAAATTGCTTATAAAGTGTGTTTACTATGGAATTTAATGCTGCTTTTCTCCTGCGATTTACATAAAATCCGTTTTCTGATGCTAAATTCCTGCCAAACATTTCTGCTTCATAAACTACATGATCTTTGTCGCTATAAGCACTAGGATTTCTTGATATTACTTCCATTAGTATTCTCACCCAGTTTATTCCATGAGCATTAAGGTAAGGTTTTTGAATTGCAGTCTCTATAGTACTTATCTTCATACAAATTTGATAGTCTTAACAGATTTAAGTCTTATATTCAATCGAGGAAATACCTACAGAATTAAATAAAAAAATAAAATAAGTATTTATCTTTTTTCATTCAATATTTTTTAATGATTATAAGGATTCTAAATATATTAAAGCCTAAAGAGGGGATGAGTTTTACAGAATTTCAAGAAAGATTATATCGTCATACAGAACTAGCAAAGACAAATTTGAAGTTAATGGAAAGATATGAATTAACCCCTTCTAGTAGCAAACCTGGAGAACCTCCAAAATGTTATGCTGCAGAACTGTATTATCCAGATTTTAAATCATTTTCAGCTGATTTTTCTACAGAAGAAGGGAAGAAAGTAGTTGAAGATGGTCAATCATTTGCAGAAGTTACTACTTATAGACTCGATGAGGCAAATAAAGTACTTATACATAGAGTAATTCAGCAATGAAGAAACTAAATAAATTTATATCTCATATTATAATTGAGAACATTTATTTGCCCTCATGGATTTGAATGGTAGATTTTCATAGTTATATTTATTGCCAATTGCGGATTAATTTAAATTCTTTCTACATCAATAAAATGTTGAAGAGCTTCTTGGGTTTTCATGTTTCTCATGTTTAGTTATTTAAAGAAAATTTCTTCATATTGTGGTTTTATAGCTTTTATTAAACCTTTATTTTTCATTTTTCGAGTATGCACGCGTATAGCGGATTTAGGAATTCTTAGTTTTTTAGACAATTCTTTTACTGTTATACCATCATTAGTTTGAATTTGACTAAAAATTTGTTGCCTTGTTTCACCCCATTTAAATCCCACCTTTTTATAGCTAGCTAGGAGTTTAGTCAGTTGCCTTAATTTTTCTGAATGCTCGAAGTTGACATATTTTTGGAATTTTTCTAAATCAGGTTTGCCAGAAAGATAAAAGTAATAAATTCTCTTTCCAGAATTATTATCGTTAAATTTTATTTCTCCTGGGTTAATAGAAAAATTCTTCAAAAGCTCTTTACAACCTTCTACTACACTTTTTGATGTCATTTTAAATAAAATACAATTACTTGTTATTGAGACACTTCCCTCGTCATCATACATTGCTCTTAAAAATGCAGTTTGTATTTTTTTATCTGAATTAAAAATAATTTCTGGTAGATGTTTCTTTTCATTCTGCTGCTCATCAATAAATTTTGTCAAAATAAGTCCAACTATACTTGGTAAAATTAGGATTTTTGTACCTTTGTATTTATATTCCTTTAAATCAATCTTACCAAAAACATCGAAAATGTCATTTTTGAACTGAATGATTAATCTTTTATTTTTATTGGCATAATAAACAGTCATATCTCTGTCGCTTCTTCGCATACCACCGTCTCCAACAATATGAGCGCTGATTCTTGCCAGTTTCACTGAGAATTTTATAGGAAATTTAGGTTTCTTGATTGGTTTCGCTTTGGGGTTGTAGCCGAATTTTATTTCATCAAGATTAAGCTCAATTTTCCTTTGAAAATAAACTTTCACTTCTTGTGGAAATTTATTTATAATTTTTTTAATAAAAATAAGTGGTATCGTGCTTCTGCCGCTTTTAAACCTATAAAATCTACTTAACGGAATTTCTAGATAATTCGAAATCTCTTGACTATTGTTAAAATTTTTTCGTGCTTCTAAAAAGAATTTTTTTCTTATTTCATTATTAATTCTAATTTTGATTTTTTCATTTGACAAATTCCACAAACTTATTTTTTGCATAATAACCAGACCTTCTTTTATGAATATATTATATTTATAGTTTTAGCACTAAGAGGGGTTGCAAATTTATATTTTCCTCACTAACTTTATTACGAGAAGTTTTTTGGTTCTTACTTCTCATGAGAGTTGATAAAAATGATAAACTTCCAAACTGTCTGGAACTGGTACTCACGTGAATCTGTGCAGTATGCATTGATTGAAGCTTCAAGGTTTAGGGAAGTTGTTTCTGTTTTTAAAGATGGAAGCTTCGGCAAGAGACCTGATGTTATTCAGTATCAGGGCGATGTGTTGCAAGCAGTAGCAGAAGGCACGATTGCTTTTCATGGTTCTGTAGAGAGATGGAGACAGCCTATGCAGCTCGACGTGGGTATGACTAAAGCTGATTTGGATTCGCTGAGACAAGGCTGGGATGTTTTTATTGACCCAGATGTTCCAGATTTTGATATTGCAAAGATAGCAGTCAAACAAATTACTGAAGCATTGAAAGATCATGGTGTTACGAGTTATTCAGTAAAATTTTCTGGCGGAAAAAGTTTCCATATAGGTATCCCATTCGAATCGTTGCCTGAAAAAATCAACTTCCAACCTACAAATATTTTGTATCCGGATTTGCTTCATAAAATTATTGAATACTTGAAATGGTATATGAAGGATCAGTTGAAGGCAAATCTACTTTCACTCGATTCCCTAAACAATCTTTCTCAAAGAGTTGGTAAACCGTTGAATGAGATTTCTGATGCAAACGGATTGAATCCATTCAAAATTATTTCCATGGACATATTTTCGTCCAGACATTTGTTCAGACTACCTTACAGTTTGCACGAAAAAACGATGCTTGTCAGTTTGCCGATTAAACCATTTGATGTTCCGAAGTTCGACAAAGAATATGCCAAACCAGAAAAGGTGAAGGTGGAGGAAAGATTTTTACTGCCGAGAGTTACGATGCATGATGCTGAAGCGTTTATTGTTGAAGCATTGGATTGGGCATCCAAACATATTGCAGAAGTTAAGGAGGAACTGCCAAAACCTAAAGTTTTCAAGCATATGAAAGCAATACCTGAGATGTTTTTCCCACCTTGCATACAGCATGTTCTGAATGGGATGAAAGACGGAAGAAAGAGAAGCCTGTTCATACTGATTAATTTCCTGAGAAACATGAGTTGGGATTTAAACAGAATTGAAAAAAGGATTTTTGAGTGGAATGAGAAAAATTATCCGCCATTAAGAGCAAATTATGTTCGATCACAATTGCGCTGGCACTTCAGACAAGATAGGAATCTACTTCCACCCAATTGTGTAAATGATAATTTCTACAAGGCAATGGGTTTGTTCGATCTCTGCAATGAAATGCATGCTCTTGGAGTTAAGAATCCTGTTAATTGGCCATATAAAAAAATGATGAAATCCAACAAATTAAAAATCGTGAAAGAAAAAAAGGTCAATTAATCAAATCATTTATCAACGCTTAGTCTAACTTTTAGCTCAGTTTTAATTCCTCTGGCATACAAAAAAAAGTAAGAACTAACTCCTATCAAAGCACCTGCACTAATAAAATATGGTCTAAGTGATTCGACAAATAGTGGAGTCAATTGAAATGATTCATAACTTAAAGCTGTTAGTGCTTGTTTTGAAATATCAGTTAAGTAATTACCTAAAATTCCTCCAATTGCTAAAGAAGCGATATAACCTGCCGTACTACGTAGTCCCATAATTTTATCTTTTCTTTCAAAAATTTAAGCTTTTTACCTTTTATTATCTCTATATAATCAGATGATATGGCAGCAGAGACTATCACTTTCGAACTCATCAGGAGAATACAAAGAGAAGAACAAAGAGTTCCTACCTTGACAAAGTTACCAGAAAATTTTTTCAAAGCAGCTACATCATACATCGAACAAAAGAGGAAATTAAATGCAAAGGATAGTAGAAAAGTTGAATTAGAAGTCAAGAATATTGAAAGATTGATAGAAGATATTTTCAACAGAAGAGAAAGAAAAATTTTAAATCAGGCAATAATTAACGCAAGAACTGGAATTGCGCCTCAGAATTTGCTTGAAGATGAGAAGGAATTTTACAATTCTTTGGTTTCAACAATCAAACAAAGGAGAGAGGAAAGTTTGAGGGCATTGCTTGGATCTGCTGAAGAAGAGTTTGCTACTTTGATCGTTTTCAAGGAAGACACTTCTGAATTTATCGGTAGCGACTTGAAAAATTATGGTCCGTTCAAGAAGGGAGATATAGCTAATTTGCCTGAGGATAACAAGAAAATTCTAATTGAAAGAGGAGTGGCTGAGGAGTTCAAAGTCAGTAAATAAGGTATTTAAATTGCACAAACGAAGTTTAATTTTATTAAAGTGAGAAAATGAAATTTCCAAAGACAATAATCACATATTGTCCGAATTGCAAGAAACATACTGAACAAGAAGTGGAGATAGCTAAGAAAAAACCAAGAGGTAGTATGACTCATGGTCAGAGGATATTTGCAAGAAAGATGAGGGGGTATGGTAGTTTTCCTAGAGAGAACCCAAAAAATAGGGAAAAACCAACAAGAAAACTTGACCTAAGATATAAATGCAAGATATGTGGTAAGAAACATATGAGAGGCAAAGGATTCAGGGTCAAGAAATTCGAATTGGTGAAAATATGAACTATTTATAGATTTATGCTTCTATTCTTTTCATGACAGAAGTAAACGATGAACAAATCTACGCATTAGCACAGAAATTATATGAAGCTGATATAGAATTACACTTTCTTGCAAATAGATTATCACATAAAATTTTGGACTTAGGTACAGATACTACAAGAGCAAGAAGTATAGTCTATAATGCAGTTAGATCAGGTGGTAGCTTAAATTATGAAATGCTCGGCCTCGATCCTTCAAAATTTGATTCAGAAGGAATGAACCTGTATAAAAAACATAGAATGTTAGGCATTGAACTTGGATCATTATTAATTGACAACTTCCCAGATCTAGAAGAGTTTGATGCGGAACGTGTTGGAATAAATATATCAGATAGAAAAGGATCTAAATTTAAATATTTTGTGTTATTTGGAAAGAAAATATATGAAAAACGAATTGATGTTTATATTGGACAAAATGGGGAAATTGTCAGCAAAGAGGAAGTTAATTTAGATCAACAGAAAAAGGTTTAAATCAAATTAATCTAAAGATCTTTATGAAGTCGTTAGTTACAATGCCAAAATCTAGATTTGTACTTGTTAGATGCAAGAAATGTAAGAATGAGCAAGTTATCTACAATAAGGCATCCACTCTAGTCAAATGCTCTAATTGCGGAGATATTTTAGCAGAACCAACCGGTGGAGAAGCTTCAATACAAGGAAAAATTCTTCAAGAGATGACTTAGAGATAATTTTAAAATAATTTTCATTTCAACTTTCTATAAGTTCTATGCAGAATTCTTACAAAATTAGCCAAGAATTTTTCTTTTCTTTCCAGTCTTCTTGAAATAATAGCTTCTTCTGAGATGAAGAGTTTTTTCAAACCCGATATTTCGACTTTGGGAGAGAAAAATATGTAGAGGGGTATACCTATCAAAATTAATATAGTCCCTACAACCTTATCAAACATCGAAGTGGAATAAATTAGATAGATACAAATTGCTATTCCTATCCATGGAAGGATGTTTTGGCCATACAATTTCTTTCCCCTAGTTTTATTCAAAATAACTAGAGCTAAACAAGTGAAAAGGAAAGAAAATGCAAGATTGAAGACTGAAAATGAAATCAATTTTGAGATGTCTGAATAGATTGAAAGGATGAAAGCGATTGTCCCTTGAAGAATTAAAGAGAAGTATGGTGTACGATACTTTCTATGTATCTTTGAAAAAATTTTGGGGAATAATCCATGAATTGACATGGCATAAGACAATCTGGCAGTTCCAAGCATGTCCGATTCATCAGAGCCAGATACAGAAATCAATGCCCCTATACCCATGATAGTCGCTCCCGCTAGACCTATTAAGACAGAACCAGCCGTTATAAGCGGGGTTGAAGTTTTTGTAAGATCATTCCAGTTTACCGTACCATAGATGACAAAATTTGTTGAAATATAAAATAGTGAAACAATTAACATTCCTGTTATAATTGCTTTTGGTATTGTTACTTTAGGGTTTTTTACCTCGCTTGCTGGCAAAGTTCCTAATTCAAATCCAACATAGGCCCAGAATATCAAAACTAACGCACTTCCGAAATTCGAAAACCCGAAGGGTGTGAAATCTGAATAATTTTGAGAAAAGGTTTGAGGATGCAGGATAAAATAAAGAAGCCCGAAAAATATCAACAGGAGCAAGGGTAGTAGTTTGATAATTGTTAGAGCATCATTAAATCTGCCAGCAATTTTAACGCCTATGACATTTATAAAAGTGAGAAAAAATAGAAATAGAAATTTTACAAAAACTTGCTGGATGAAATCAAGAGGAAAAAAATATTGCAAATAATTGGTAAAAGCAATTGCAAATATTGGTAAAGCCATTATCTCTGCAATCCACATACTCCATCCAGTAAGGAAACCATAAAATCGGTCAAATGCTTGAGAAACAAAAGCAAATGGTCCACCGACTCTGGGGACGTAATAGCTACAATAAGCAAAGACCAATGCTATCAAAGTTGCAAATATTCCTGCTACAACCCATACAATTATGGAGAAAGGTCCAATCATGCCAGCGGTAATGGCGGAAGCAATATAAATATCAGCCCCTACTATGCTGCCAACTACTATACTTATGACATCGAATAATGTAAGCTCTTTTTTCAGCTTGAGCATCAATTAGAAATTTGTTTTCTGTAGTAAAAAATTATTTCATTTTGATTAGCGGTGTCTTTTCACCAGAAATCTTATCTTCAATTCTGATCATTTCATTGATTTTGACAATTCTTTCTCCTGAAATTCCAATTTTTATGTAGTCACAATTTAACCCCACAGCTAAATGAGTAATCAAGTTGTCATCTGTTTCTCCAGATCTATGAGACATAACAGTTATCATGTTGTTCTTTTTGGCTTTATCTGCAACTTCTATTGCATCTGTTATTGTTCCAATCTGGCTCGGTTTGATTAAAACTGCGTTAGTAGCCCGATGTTCAAAACCCATTTTTAGTCTTTGCATATTCGTTGCATAAATATCATCCCCACAAACCAGCCTAGGTTGCAATCTACTTGTGATGACTGAGAAGCCTAGAAAGTCATTCTCCTCTAAAGGATCTTCTATGTAAGTTATCGGATACCTTCGGACAATCTCTTCTATGAAACCGATCTGCTCATTTCTATCTAAACTATTTCTCATATATCTGTACAACTCTCCGTCCCACAAATGCGATGCTGCTACGTCCAAACCAATTTTCAGAAGCTTACTGTTGGCAATCCTTGTCAATATATACAGTATTTCTTCAAAATTCAATCGAGTTATCCAAGCAGATTCGATATTTTTCCCAAAATTAAAAGTATTGTCCACTGTTTTCAGCATCTCTCCTGTTTCTCTATAAGCTGCAGCTATCTTTACTATATTTTCGAGAAAAGATTTTTGATGAACTGGCAACAATAGGAATTCCTGTATATCACTTTGACCTTTCCATCCGCCAACTATGTTGCAAATAGGCCTCGGGATTTTATTTCCACCGAGAAATTCATAAACTTCCTGATTGTTTTCCAGAGCGAATGCTTTCAAGAATGCTGATGAAATGGCTAAAGCTAAATTTCCACCTATTTCTCCAAAATTTGGAGTCTTATCAATCATCCTCAGCAGACTGTCTACTTCTTTTTGGTCAGCAAATGTTTGTAAACGGAAGTCTCTGCGAATTATGTGAAATTTGTTTACAGCTGCCTCGGCTGTTATGTAATTGACTTCATTCTTGCCTCTACTTGTGCCTATGGGAACAGAAGCTTTAGAAAGTCCTTTTTCAGTTTCTATCTCAACCTCTATGGTTTTAACAGAAGTAGATGCGAGAATTTCCCTTATCTTGAGGTTTTTTACTTTCATTTATTTTTCACCTTATCATAAATCCAAACAAGAAAACATGATAAGATATAAAGATAAGGTAAGTTGGTTCTGTTGTAAATTCTGTTGATTTTAGCATATAAAATCCTTTTGTTGCATTTTGTTGATGGTTTATAAATTCGATTTTCGTAATTTAGATTATGAGAGGTGAGTTTGAAGAATTGCCTTGTCGAAATGGGAAAAGGATTGTTGAGTTCTGGACCAATCATCATTTTACGACCTCTAAAATAATTTTAAACTGGTCCATGCCGCCAAATAAATAAGTAAAATGACTTTCGAAAAATAGGGGATTTATGTTAGCAATAAAAGATTTAATCTTGCCAATTGCTTTGCCGACAATATTTTTAGTATAATATCCGTCCTCAAACCTTACTTGCTTTATTTTAAACATACCTTCCAGATTATCATTTTTAGTCCCCATGTTGTAAAACGCTTTCACTGACACAGGGTGCACATGGTCTAAGTTAAAAAAACCCTTTGAATAGTGTGGAGTCGTTATTTCAACGATACAGCCATTTTTAGAAATTCTATGTATTTCTTTCATTACCCCAATAACATCGTGCAAATGGTCTAATATATGCCTTGCTATAATCTTGTCAAAAGCATTATCGTCAAAAGGATAGGGAAATTCATTTAAATTGTGCCTAACCACTCTTTTATCTGTTGGAGATTTGTCTACAGAAATTTCTCCTCTTGCGTATTTTGAATTGCCCATATTTAAAGTCTTCATACAACTGCCTTTATGTGATAGCAATAAAATCACTAACCGATGTAACATCACAGAAAGGACAAGGCAATTCTTCAAACTCACTTCTCATAATCTAAATTACGAAAATCGAATTTATAAACCATCAACAAAATGCAACAAACCCTTTCTATAAGCCGAAATCAACAGATTACGCAACAATACCTGTAAAAGGCATTAAGAAATACGTAAAAACATTTGGGGATAGGGTTGCTGCTTGAAGAACTACACAATAAGGTCGGTCGCTTGGTATTGCAGCTGATACTGATATTTGTGACTCAAAACCATAACTAAATCCTAGAAAAATTAATAATACAAATAAAATAATTTTTTTTAAATCCGGTTTAAAAAATTCTTTCCAATTCATTAATTAAATTTTGTTCCAGTCTGCCTTAAGCTTTATCTGCGTTCGCCGTGAAATTCAAATTCAATTCCACCGAATCTTTTAGCAACTAAATTGTACAGGTATGCACCGATCGCTCCGCCTATGAATCCAGATATTGCAAAGAATATCGGAAAAATAAAAATTGAAAGCACGCCGGCAACTACTGTTAATTGACAGGCGGGAAATAGAGAACATAAAGCATTAATGACCCCATAAAACAAACCGATGACTGCTCCAATAATAGCCTGAATTCTCGCTACAGACATCACACCAAGTCTCTTGAGTACAACCATCTTATCATCTACTACTAGTTATTATCAAAAATATAATATATAAATTCTTTAATTACCACTATTTTTTGTGAAATGTTTATGGCAGTAGCTTTTCAAGAATATCAGGATCGATTTGGGAATAATTACCAAATTCCATCGGGTTCAGAACTCCTATTCATAGAATTCCACAAGAAAGGCGTTGCATGGAGAACCTTTATTCCTTTTGCTACTTCTGATGTTGAAGTTCAGGAAGAAGTTAAGAGGCGCTGGAATAGAAAGATGAATTTTAGAAGATTCAGAAACATAATGAAATATTTGGATGATCATAACCAAGCTAGAATTTTACCTAGCGGGAGAATAAATTATTTCCCATTCTATGTTACGCCTGGAATTGATTCACATATATCTTTTATGTATAGTCATGAAATTGACCTTGATATGGATTCCACATTTGCTATAAGAGATCTTGAATATTTTAATCGTCTAAATGACAAAAAAGATGTTATAGCTGTAGTTTCTCGGACAAGCTAAAAAAATTATCTTCCAAAAACATACTTCAATAGTTTAAGTCCTGTGTAATTTTTCAATTTTCCTTTCTTAACAGAAAATTCATCAAAAATTTTCACAGCATCTTTTTTACCCCTTCCATACACAACAATAGGAACTGGACCTGGCATATGTGATTTTTTTTCTGTAGAAGTAATATGATCTGCTGTGACTACAACTATCCCATCAAAATCTTTAAACATGGTTAATTTTTTGTCGATTGCTTCGATCATTCTCTTTCTTCTCTCAAAATCCCCATCATGTCCAGCCTCGTCTACTGCCTTGATGTGGGCAAAAATAAATTCATAATCGGGGAGCAATTCTTCAATGTTTTCAAAAATAAAATCAAGTGTTTCTTCAAAAGGCAGTTCAGGAATTGTGACAGCGGAAAATCCTGCTAGGAGACATGTAGCTTTCATCGCGCCATTGCTAGCAATACAGACTGCTTTCTTTATCTTCCATCGTTTTGGGAAATGAGGCATCAGATCCAGAAGTTGATTACCAGCTTCTCTTATGAGTATATAGTTAGCTGGGGGTAAACCTTGTGCCAATCTTTCAGCATTCTTCGGATGATATTCTATCACATTATGGGCTTTTTCAATAAATTCTTGCAAAAGTCTAGCAGTTAATACAGCATCAGGTTTTGTTGCTTCGACCCTCTTAACTTTCTCTCCATTTTTATAAGGATCATTTGTTGTAACAGCATCGCTTAACTTATTTTTTAAAATCAGAACTGCCCTATGTTCGAAAGTACGCATGAAAGTGAACGGGACTCCAATATCAACATGCTGATTTATGTAACGGGCAATTTCGTCCAAACCGAAAGAGCTTCTGCTGACATGCCTATCCACTACTACCATATCCTTGTTGACGGAAGCGAAGTTGCATCTTACTGCGAGGTGACCTTCCTGATAAGGAACACCTGCGCCTACTGCCTCCAATGGTCCGCGCTTGATTGGGAATTTCTTGAAATCATAACCGAGTATGGAAATATTGGCTATGTGACTTGCTGATGCTTTAGTCGTATCTGTCCAATAAGATTTTGGTATAGTAGTCATCTCGCCTGTAGAACCGTTTTTTGCAAACCAATCCAAATTTGGCTTCCTAGCTTCCTTAAGAGGAGTAGTGCCTTTTGTTGGCAGGTCAGGCAAACCATCAACAACAATGTAAACTACATGCTTTTTCATAATATAAATTTTTGTTTTCAAGAAAATGAACTTTTTTTAGGCAACATGTAATTTGTTAACTCTATTTTTGTATCGCATATATCTAATACCCTTAAAAGTTGCATAACCTAACAAGCCCAAGGTTGCAAATAGACTTCCCCAAGCTACTATAGCTCCGAAAACACCATTGAGAGATAAGCCGTTGTAAATAGCAGATCCTCCTATATATACAACAGTACCAGCTATAGTTGCCTTCTGAGCATTGTTTCTGAGTTTATACATTTCTTCTACCTGAGACATACTTTACCCACCAATTATTTCGTCGAGAATATCCTGAGCATAATCAGCTAGTCTTTTGGACAAGTTTGTTTTTGCCAACAGTATTTTCTTTTTGGCTTGAGGATCAGTTCTAGTTTTTTCTATTGCGTGTAAAATGATGAAAGCTGATTGGAGTTCTAACCAGAAGAATGCATGCTCTGTTGCTTTCTTAGCAGTCAAACCTTCAGATGTCAAAGCAATCTGTTTCCATTTCTGGTAATGCTCAGAACACAGTGAGAGTTGGTCTTCTAATGACATAATTACCATTATGTAGTGATTAACATTTAAATGTTACTATTATAAAGTAACAGTAAATTTCTAGTCTCAATGCAGTCTATCGTCAATCTTATCCAGAATTTTTCGAAATACACTTCTTTCCCTAAAAATAGCGCTTTTTTGCATATCTTTTGAAGGATCAGTTGAAGGAACACTTAATTGAGATTGATGAGCTTTTTTCTCATCGCGAACTGCATAACTCTTTGTCGGTATTACTTTTTGCTCTGCAACTGTGGATGTTGGGACAGGAGCTACAGGTTGCTGGCTAGATTTCTTTTTTTTGGATGCACTTTGACGTTTCGCTTTTCCTGCAACTTGATTTGTAAACATCATTGTCTTTCCATCATCAGTTCTTAGAAGTACATTTCCATTTGTAGGTCCGTCATAACCAAGAGACAATAATTCTTCCATACTTCTCTGTTTTTCTCCACTTTTGCCCCAAAATGCTGGATGCATTCCTTCTGGGCTTAAAAGTGCAGGATCATATTGGCTTGTTAGCTGAATTCTTGGATGTATATTCTCTTGATTAAGAGATGGAAAAATAATATGCGGTAGAGCTATTTCTTCTGGAGTACGTAATCCAAAATGCTTTCCTACCTTTCTACCTCCTTCTCTTGAGTAATGAAGTAGATCAGAAAATATTCCTCCTTCAACATAATTACCATGATACAACTCTTTCGCTAGCCTAATCATTTTAGGTGTATATATGGGTGCACCAACTCCCATAACATATAATGCCAATTTCAATGGAGTCATTTCAGGAGCTGCAGTTCCAAGGAGCCAATGAGATAACTGTTGACCAGAATTTGGTAGTGTTTCAAAAAGAAGGCCATATACACCTATACCATAAGCTCCTATTTTGGCACCAGCATTTTTGACAGTTCTGTACATTGGATGCGGGATTTGATAATCATCTTTCCAAAATCTACCTATTACCGGAAACTTTTTCCAATTGAAATCTCTAAAGCGAGCTCTAGGCTCTGAATATTGTGACTTGTCTGTCATACCCTCTATATATTCGTTATATTTAAGTACTTTTCGGTAGTTACAATAGAAAGATTTAAATAAGGGAATTTACTTCTTCCCCTAGTGCCCTTCTAATAGTTGTATAACCTCTAAGATATTCTTCTGCGTTAGGATGTTTAGCTCTATAAAGACCCTTATTACGGCTACACCTTCTCCCTATAGAATTAGAATTTATAAATTCTAGCAATCCCTTTTCCACCAAAAAACCAATATATTTATTTGCCTGATCAACCGATACGTTGCATTTATACATAATATGAGTATAAGGCTCGCCTTGACCTATACATATGGACAAAATTCTAGCCATTATATCGTATTTTGATCGTATTTCTGGCTCTTGTTTCATAAGTTGCAGTAAATTTTAAAGATTAAATAGTTGTCGTCAGATTACAGGTTGAAGATTCTATTATTCGCTACAGGAGCTGTAGCATCGAAACCTTTCTCTTGCAATTCAGTTGCAAATTCTTCAGTATGATCCCCATGCATACAAAATATTTTCTTAGGATTGATCTTATCTATGAATCTCAACAACTCACTTCTTCCAATATGGGCTGAAAAGTCAAGTCTCTTAACTAGCATGCGAACTTCTATGTTTGTTTCCTTTGTTATATATCTGCCAGTCTCCAAAAGTATTTTTCCAGGTGTATCCTCAGTTTGGTAACCAGTAAAAATTAAACTGCCTTTTCTGTCGTCATATAGTTTTTTCAAATACCAAACTATTGGACCACCATTAAGCATGCCAGAAGTAGTTAAAATTGCACATGGTTGTCTGATAACCTTTTTCCTTTGATTGTCTGAAGCAACATATTTAACGAATTTTAATGCCTTATCCAGTCCGTTAGATTCTCTAAGGAGATTTTTGTAGTCATTTATTATTGTGGTAGCCTTTTTTGCCATGCCATCCATAAAAACTGGATAGTCAATACCGTGTTTGTGCAAAATTAACAGGATCTCCTGCAGTCGAGAAATCGCAAATCCTGAAATTAAAGCTATCCCATGCCCGGAAACAGTTTCATTCACTATTTCTACTAACTGCCTTTCTTGATCTTTTCTGTCGGGATGCTCTCTTTGGGCATAAGTGGATTCTGTAATTAGATAATCTATCTCTGGCAAGTCTTCATCAGCTCTTTCTATGAGCCGTGTATCTACTGTATTCAAATCTCCTGTGTACAAGAGTGAATTTTCTCCTGTATCTAAATGCACCATTGCAGAACCAGGGATATGTCCAGCATCAAAATAAGTTACAGTTGTCTTGCCAACCTTGAATGGTTTTCTATAATTTGTGGATACAAAAGATTTTATTGTATTTTTTACATCTTGCTTGTTAAACGGCAGATCAATACCTTCCTCATGACCAATTTTTACAGAATCGTTCAATAGCAATTCTGTCAAATCTTTTGTGCAATTTAATGCATAAATCGGGCAGCCATTACCTTTACTTGCAAATAATGGTATACCGCCAGAATGATCTAAGTGAGCATGCGTTAGCAGTAATGCATCTATCTTACCTTCTACTGGTATTGGGAACATTGGGGGTGCTTCCCTGACTTTTGTTCCGTAATCTAAAACAATTTTTTCTAAACCTGTATCTACCAAAATTCCACTCGCTCCAATCGACGCGATACCACCAAGAAAACTTAGCTGAATCATACTTCTAAGTATATAATGGCAAAGCAAAATTCTTATAGGATAAAGCTAATTTAATTGAAATGAACGAAAAAATAAAAAGGTCAATTGAGATTCTAGAAAAGGTCAGAATTAGATATAAGATCCACAAATTAGGTGGTAGCGGCATTACATCACTAGCTGTAGAGAAATTGACAAACATCAAGTTGGAAGATATATGCAAGACTATTATCTTAACTGATGGCAATGGGAATTTTGTTGGGGGATTTCTTCCTGCAAATATAGATGTGAATTTAGAAAAAGTAAAGAAAATATTCAATTTCAATGAAGTTAGACTAGCACGTGCTAAGGAACTGAAAGAAGTATTAGGTTTGGCACCAGGTGAAATTTGTCCTTTACTTCTTAAAATTCCAATCATTTTTGATCCACTATCATTGAAAAAAGAAATAATTCATATGGGTTCTGGGGACGTACATTACGATTTAGAAGTAAACCCAAATGATATATTAAAATTGCTTAATGCCAAAATAGAAGATATAAGTGAATAGAATGGATTTGGAAAAAAGGATTGAATTAATAACTAAACTGCCAATAGAAGAAGTAATTACAATAGAAGATCTAAGAAAACTGTTGGAAACTAAAACTAAAGTAACAGCATATGATGGTTTTGAGCCTTCTGGTTTACTGCATTTAGGTTCAGGAATTTTACGTGCGATAAAAATTGAAGACTTGCTTGAAGCTAAAGTCGATTTTATTCTCTGGGTTGCAGATTGGTTCGCTTGGATAAACAACAAACTCGGTGGAGATCTAGAATTCATAAAAAAAGCTGGTGAATATATAGTTGAAGGTTGGAAGGCTTGCGGTGTTGATATAAAAAAAGTTAGAATTCTCTGGACTTCTGATGCTGTCAAAGATCCTAATTATTGGAAAGGAATGTTGGAGGCAGCGAAACTTACTACAATTAAAAGAGCAATAAGAACGGCACCAATAATGGGAAGATCTGAAACTGAAATGATGTTTACTGCACAATTATTTTATCCTTTTATGCAAGCATATGATCCTTTTTATTTTGGTGCCGATATTCTTCAACTTGGAATGGATCAACGACATGTAACTATCTTAAGTAGAGAACTTGCTCCAAAACTTAAAAAACTAAAACCTGTCTTAGTGCATCACCATTTACTCATTGGTTTACAAGGACCAAGCAGTGGAAGAATGGGTGCCTTTAATCTAGAAAATTCAAAATTGGGGTCAGAAAAATTATCTATTGAGGAAGCAAAAATGTCAAAATCTAAGCCAGAGAATGCAATTTTTATACATGATACAAAAGAGCAACTAAGAAATAAAATCAATAATGCATTTTGCCCTCCTAAAGTTGTAGAAGGAAATCCAATTTTGGAGATATGGAAATACATAATTTTTAGAAAATTTGATTCCAGAAAAATTAAAAGAAAGGACAAGAAACCGATAGAAGTTCAGTCATATGAAGAACTAGAAAAAGCTTATATGGAAGATTTACATCCTGCCGATCTGAAAAATGAAACTACAGAAGCGTTAGATGAAATTCTAGCTCCTATTCGCCAACATTTTGAAAAAGACAAGAAAGCAAAAGAACTATATCAGTTGGTGAAATCAGTTAAAGTTACAAGATAAACATAAAAACTTTATTATTTAATGATTTTTTATGGAAAAATTTAAGGGACAAGAAGTGTGGAACCACTTTCTAAGTGAATATAATGATCAGCCAAATGGTTGGAAATTTTTTCATGGTAGAGATTCTGAAAGTCATCCTGTGTTTATAATGGTTAACATTCCTTCAAGCACACAGTATACTATGCTTTTCTCCGCACCTTATGGTCATGATCCAAATGTTGTCTCACTTCGAACTGGTGTGGGTGAATTTGCTGAATATGCTAGCAAACAAAAGTTCAAATCTGGACTCAGGCCTTTTGAATTTACAAAAGAAGAGCTAATAAATTGGGCAAGAGGAAAAGTCCCACGAAAATTAATTACAGGCAAAACTTATACAACAGATGAATTGGAAGAATTAGATTCTCCCTATGGTCTTAGCGGACCTTTTGATATACCAACTGAAAGCGGCAACCTAGAAGATATATCCACGTCCCAAAGAGAATTGATACAAACATTGAACAAAGAATTAGTAAGACTTTTCCAATCGACCCATTACCCGCTTTATGTATAATTTCAAATCTTTAGTGGAATCCTGAAATAATAAATCAAATAAACTACTGTTCCTGCTAACAGAACAAGAAAACCTAGAAGTAACAAGCTAATATCGAACTGAAGCAACATGAACATGCAAGTTGTAACGCCTAAAAATGCAGTCAGGGGATATTTTCCTATGCTTAGAGGTACCCTAAATGGTCTGTGAATTTTAGGTTGTGTGTATCTCAGCCAAATCAAAGATAAATTTATCACAAGAAATGTAATCAGGGCACCCAAGCTTGTTATATTTGCTACAAGTGATATTTTTCCCAAAAACACAAAAACTGATGAGAAAATCATTACCGCAATAACTGCTAACCATGGAGTTCTTCTTTTATGGTCAATATTTGAAAGGAATCTTGGCAGTGTTTTTTCCCTAGACATACCAAAGACCATTCTAGAGGTAAATATCAACATGCCAAGTACTGTATTTGCAGTTGCGAATAAAGCAATGACAGACAATATAAAAAAAGCATTACTTCCTAATGCATTTGATGCTGCAAAGGCAATCGGAGCTGAAGTAGCTTGCAAATCTTTCCAATTAGCCAAACTTACAACAGACACAGAAACTAAAACATACAAGATTGTTGTGATTGCAATTGCAAGAAGAAGTGCTTTAGGTATAATTTTTCTGGGTTTTTTAGTTTCTTCTGAAATATTCACTACTTCTTCAAATCCTAAGTAGGCGAAGAATATTAAAACTGAAGCTGAAAGAATTCCTCCTACTCCATTAGGCATCTCTAAATAGTTGACAGAACCAAACTTACCGAAACCGACCAAAATCACAATCAAAAGCCCAACTATTTCTACAGATGTAAATAAAACATTGAATCTAGATGACTCCTTTATGCCCAAATAGTTGATAATGGACAGAATCACTATGAGAATCAAAGCAGCAAAAATAATTGGTGAGCCGAATAAAGCATTAAAATAGCCAGCAAAACCTAAAGATACAGTAGCGACTGATATCGCACCAGTAAATATCAGTAGCCAACCGATGAGAAACGCCCAGAAGTTACTGCCATATGCTTTCTTTACATAAACAAATTCAGCTGCTTCTTTGGGATACATTGAAGATAATTCGGCATATGCCAAGCCAGTGAAACTACTTACTAAAGCACCAAAAATAAAAGACATCCAGAGGGAATTACCTGCCAAGCCGGCAGCTTCACCTATCAGAGCGTATATACCTGCTCCTAGTATCACTCCAATCCCATAGAATGTAGCTTCAAATAAACCCAAACTTCTCTTGAGTTTAATCATAAAATAAAATTATCTTAGCGATAATTAAAACATTCTACAAAATTTTACCCAATACAGAAATCGTTAGTATTCCAAGGAAATTCAATAGGTATGAAATTGCTAAAAAATTCTTTACTTTGAATTTCACAGCACCAAATAGGGCGACTCCTAACTCGTCAGGCAGAGGCGATGCTATTATAAAACCGGCAATGACCGGTATCACATATTTTAATGTTTTCGAATGGGATATTGCTTTCCACGTCATAATTTGAAGGTGTTTGGGGAAAATAATATTTGTAACGGGTTTAGTGAAACCCTGAACTTCTCTGGCTAAAAGTTTTATTTCACCCAATAGCCTGTCTCTCACAAACCTAAAAATCAAGTAGTCACTAAGCACTGAACCGAAAGCTCCTATAAATGCAATAAAAAATGGATTCAGCGTGTCTCCAAGAATAAATATAACTGCAGTACCTGGAGCAACAGTCAGCGCATAAGTAAATAAAATACCGCCCAAAAAAGCTCCTAAATAACCTAGGGAGCCTATTCCTTCGAGCAGCTCATGAATAGCTGGGGATTCCAATAGAAACCAAGCAACAATCAGGCTTGCAACAAAAAGTATAATATTCCTATGCTTCCACTCAAATTTTTTCAAAACTCTTATTTTCTTGCTTATGTTATTGTTCGTCAAACTTCTGTGGTAGGAATATTTCATATTATCAATATTTAAATATCTATCAATTTTAATTTATTGTTAGTGAAAGTGATGCCATTCCAATCCGGTTAATTCTGATTCAGACTTTAGATTACAGTTTAATATTCTCAAAAATTAATTTCAATCTATGGTGAATTAATGCTTGATATTAAACTTATCAGAGAAAAACCTGATTTGGTGAGGGAAAACATAAAGAAAAGAAATGATCCTGAAAAGGTAAAATTACTGGATGATTTAATCAGGTCGGACAAAGAATGGAGAGACATGCTTACAGAAGTAAATAAATTGAGGGAAAGAAGAAACAAACTTAGTTTGTTGATTTCTCAAACAAAACAAAGCGGGAAGGATGTTTCTGTTTTCATGAAAGAAGCAAAAACTATACCTGAACAGATTAAAGAACGTGAGACAAGAATAACGCAACTAGAGAATAAAAATAAGTTGCTACTTTTGGCCATTCCAAATCTCCTTCATGACAGTGTGCCTATGGGAAAAGATGATACTGAAAACGTAGAAGTCAAAAAACGTGGAAAGAAGCCAAAGTTTCATTTTCAACCGAAAGATCATGTTACAATTCTGAAGAATCTAGGACTGCTTGACATAGAGGCTGCGGTCAAAGTTGCTGGTTCTGGATTTTATTTTTTGAAGGACGAAGCGCTTTTGCTGGATTTAGCTCTGCAGAGATTTGCGTTAGATTTTCTGATGAAAAAAAAATTCTCAATATACGAACCCCCATACATGGTAAACAAGGAAGTATACGAAGGTATGATAGGGGATCCAACCGATTTTGCTGAGGCAAGTTACAAGATTGAAGGCGAAGAATTATATTTGATTCCAACTTCGGAATATTCGCTTGGCGCCTTTTTCATGGACACAACTTTCAACAAAAAAGAATTACCTATGAAGTTATGCGGATTAAGCCCTTGTTTTAGACGAGAAGTTGGTACTCATGGAAAATATACAAAGGGTTTGTTTAGAGTTCATCAATTCAACAAGGTTGAACAATTTATTTTTTGCTTGCCACAAGATTCGTGGGAACTTCACGAAGAAATTCAGAAAAATACAGAAAAAATGTATGAAACATTGGGGCTGTATTTCCGTGTGGTAAATGTATGCACAGGAGATATAGGAACTAAGGCTGCAAAGAAGTATGATACTGAAATTTGGATGGCTGATGGTAAGTTTAGAGAAGTTGGAAGCAATTCAAATGTTACCGATTATCAAGCTAGAAGATTAAATATAAAATTCCGAGAAGGCGAAGGTAAGCCTGCTATTGGGTTTGTTCACATGCTAAACAATACAGCTATTGCAACAAGCAGAGCTATGATTGCTATTGTTGAACAGTTCCAGAAAAGAAATGGTACTGTTGTTATTCCTAAGGTTCTTCGTCCTTACATGAACAAAACCAAAAAATTGGAGTAGAAATAATTAAAATAAATATCTCAACAAAAGAAATGCATCACCGACATATAAAGTGAAAAGCAGTGCGAGCGGAAATGCGGGCGCAAATCTGACTCCTTCCTTGACCCACACAAATTTCTTTCCAGATTTCTTTATTTTAGACAATTGTCTCGCTGTTATGCCTTCGAATACTTTTGATTCCATCAACACATCTCCAACTTTCAATTTCGATAATGAGATTTTCTTTCTAAATCCGACATTTTCTACTGCCTTAGCGAATTTCCACACCATATACAGTGATCCAGTTAGAAAAACTGGTAGTAGTGAATTATAAATTATTGATCTAAAATCATAAGCAAGACTGAAGTAATTGGCCAAGTAAAAGTTGAAGAACATAAATAATACAAATAGTGAAATCGTTCCTATAATTAAAATATTTATGCTGGATTTCAAATCACTATAGAATGCAGACAGAATTTTTTTATTCATTAAAGCAAAAATGATCGAGTATATTATCATATAAGCGGCGCCTACAATGAACACATTCATTAAGAATGTAAGTTGGAATGGGAAAATAGTTTGAACAGTTCCTGATTGAAGAAGAAAACCAACAGCAGCGAGAACTTTAGCATCACCACCGCCCCACTGTCCTAAGTAGTATAGAATAAAGCCGAAAGCAAGCATTGAAATACCAGATATAATACTTGTTAAAATGGGCCAATAGCTCCCTTGCATGTAAGACTGGATACCATAAATTATTAGAGCAGTAATGACCATTGCGTTAGGAATTTGATCTGGTATCTCTGTTGTTTTTAAATCCCATAATGCAGCAAGTGTTGTACCGCCGAATGCTGTTGCCAGAAGAATTGATTCAAAGACCATATTTTATCTATATTTTCTGAATCCAATATCTTTTGCTATTTCCCTAAAACATCTTCTGCAATAATATAGATTGTACTTACGAATTACTCCACGAGAATTTTCGCATCGACGACAAATATGCAAAGCTTTACCAAACTTCTTAGGCAACTTATCCACCAATTTCGCCAAGAACAGCCAAAAATTCGTCTCCGCCTTTGATTTCAATCTCATTCATTCTTTCAAAAACCATAGAATAAACCTCAGTAAAATTGTTTTCCAATTCAGCCTTTCTCAAAATTATTCCACCTAACTTTGAAGTCAATTCCATCAAATCTTGTTCTTCATTCAATTATTTCAGCTCCCATTTGTTTAAGCCAACTCAATACCTCTTCCTTATTAATTTTGTGTTTAGTAGGTATATTTCTTTGTTGTATCTTTCTATACTTAATTCTGTAACCAGGACGTTTTAAAGTCACTGCAACATCTAGGCCCAGCATCCCAACATCATGCGAGTATTTTACTCCAGGCAGATCTATGTATTCTCTTACGCCAATATTGATGTTTCCTTCTGAGTCAAGTTGCTTAGCTCTTATTTTATTTTCGACTGAATTTAAAGCAATTTTAAAAAAATCATCTGCTAACTTACCTCGTAAAGTAACCTTTACGCCAATAGGTTTGCCTTTGACCATACCGAATGTGGATCTTTTCTTTGATAATGTAACTACTGGCTTTCTTTCTGTTAACTTTTCAAGTAGTTTTGTAGCTCTATCTAATTTGTTCTTGTCGTCACCACAACCTATGTTCAGGGTAACCTTCTCTATTTTTATTTGACGCATAGGATTATCCATCTCACTCACTTACAGTAATTAATGGCTTGCTTGTGCCTATAACAAAAAATCTTTCCTTCAAAACTTCTTCCTGCTTTCCTTCTATCTCACAGATTATTTTTGTAGGTTCCATATTTCTTGTTACTACTACATCTTTTACCTTGCCAATTTTTCCTGAGTCAGTTCCTCGAGCAACAATTCCGATACTGCCTGAAGCAAGCGGCACGTGTTCCTTAATTTTCAAAGTAGGCAATTCTAGTAGAACTGAATCACCAGTTTTAAATTTTTTATCTCCTGCCAAAATATTCTTTCCATCATGAAGATTTAGCTGCAATTTACCTTTCCTGACAATAGTCTTGTTGTCTATCTTACAAATTTTTTCATTAGATTCTTTCTCAGGAATTTTTACAACTAATAACCCTTTAGAAGAGGGAACTACTCGATAAAAGCTATTTATTTTTGGAATTGAAATTACATCAAACAAACCTACGGGAAAAGCATGATCTTTCCTTTTCTTTCCGTCAATTAGAATTTCTCCTCTATGGATAATTGTCTTGGCATCCTTACCGGTCTCCACAAGCTTTAGAATATCTCTTGCCACTACTTGTAGAGGAATTGATTCAAACTTTTTGTGCGGGCCTGCTCTTGGTGCCACTGCCCATTTCTTTGTTTTCCTTGGCACTCTCCAAAACTTTGGTGTTAGCAACCTTTTCAATCGAGCCATGTTTCTCTCCTTTTATTTTTCTATTGAGTATTTTATTCCTGAATTCATCATCTAAATTAAGATTTATAATTTTTAAATTCGACGGATGAATTGGAATCTGCTTCTCAGTTCCTTCAGTACGCTTAATCGTGATTCCTTCTATATAGACTTTGTAATTTTTTAAATCTATTCTTGAGATTTTTCCTGTTTTACCAGTATGTTCTCCACGCATTATTTCAACTTCATCTCCTTTTCTTACAGACAAGGATCTTAGTTTGTATTGTTTTCTCAAATCTTTTGACAAATGTGAAGCCATTAAATTCCTACGCGTATGGATAGGAGCTGTATACAGCAATTTTCTTTGCTTTCTTGGTTTTTTGGATTCTATTTTCATCTTTTTTTCACCATGTCATAGATCCAGATTATTATTAGTGAGGAAATATACCAAAAAATAAAATCAATGATTAAAGTAGGATAAAAAACAAAAATTTCACGTGTAATTTGTAAAAAAGGAAGTGGAAACCCATGACCACTGATTTCATAAGGATTATCAAAAACTCCAGGAAAAAAATAAAAAGAGCTTAATAACAATAAAGCTAAACTTACAATTATTTTTCTACGATCCAATAAAAATTCTCTCCAATTCATCAAACCACTATACTTGCAATTTTTCCTAAAGAGCTAAATCTTTCAACAGCTTCCTTTGCAATCGGTCCTTTAATTTCAGTTCCTTTCGGTTCTCCCTTTTCATCAGTAATTACAGCAGCATTATCTTCAAAAGTAACTCTCATCCCATCCGGTCTTCTATATTCAGCTCTTTGTCTGATAACTACTGCATTCAGAACTTGCTTTCTAATCTTAACATCTCCTTGCTTTACAGTGATTTTTATCATATCGCCTACTCCTGCTGCTGGCTGTCTTCTTTTTACTCCTTTGTAAGTAAAAACCGAAATTATTTGCAAAATTTTTGCCCCAGTGTTATCACTACAATTGATATAGCTACCAACATTTAATGCTCGCGTGACTGTTGCTTTGATTGGTTTCATAACAAATCTATACCTTTTTTAATATTTTTATCTTTTTAAAGGTCTTACATAGAGGACCTTTCGTTTTACTGATTCACTAATACCTTTGTAAGTTTCTACTTTACGTTCTCTTGATAAACGAATAATAACTGAGTAAACTGTAGTTGGACTTACTTGTAGACCTCTTGAAATTTCTGATAGATAGGGATCTTTGTGATTAAGCTTTATGTAATTCCGTAAAAAAGATAAAAGCTGCCCATTAGTTATCTTAATTTCTCTCATATACTCAAATTCAGAAAAACAATCACTTCAACTTTTCTATAACAACAAAAGCCTTGGTTTTAGAAATTGGTCTGGTTTCTGCAATTTTTACTCTATCGCCTTCTTTCGCAGATATACATTCAGGATTATAAGCCGCTATTCTGCTATGCTTTCTTTCGTACCTTTCGAATTTAGGCAAGAAATGTAGATAATGTCTTTCTATTATAGCCGTTTTTTGTGCTCTAGACGAAACCACAACTCCTTCTATAGTTTTTCCTCTAACTGGTAAAGATCCGTGAAACGGGCATTTATCATCCTGACAAACTTTTTCAGGTGGATTCACATCTATACCAATGTCTCTGCTTTGTTTCTTATTCCTAGGCATTTTGATACCTCATAAAATTAGTGACATAATTGTCTATTTATATTTACTTTTTGCAAAAAAACAGCAAGTTTCATTTTTCCATGACTGGTGCTACTTTAAGTCTTCTAATAAACTCTAAATCTTTTCTGCCCCTATCGTCACTTTCTGTGTTAGGAGTATAAGTTAAGATACCAACTCTTTTATCGGTTTGAATTGGACTTGAAAGTTCAGCTTTCACTATGTTTCCTTTTGAATCTTCCACTAAATCAAAGATTAGTTCTCGGTTGCCGGTTAAATAATCTGGTAATTTATCTGAGTATGCTTTAGGTTTGAAGACAAAAAGCCCATGATACCAATATGCTGGATCACCATATTCTCTTAGTCGTCTATTTCTCAATAGATATCCCAACAGTCCTACAATTCTTCTTCTCATTCTAGTAATGTCTTGTGACGCACCAAGAGAAATTTCAATTTTGCATAAACTGAGATCTGGATATTCTCTAATGTAACTATCTATAACTTCTGATTTAGTTTTTGGATCTCTCGTATATTTTCACCATCTAGGGAATTTTTTCTTAATTCTGTCCTCGGGTCTATTGACGAGCAGTTTACCATCTACTTGTACTTTCTCCCCAGAAGGAATTTTAAAAACAAAAGTAGATATGGCTTTCGGTATTACCTTTTCTTTCTTATTGACTTCAATTCTCAAAGTATTGTAAGTTTCATCTATAACTATTCCTTTTATTCCGATCAGAGTTCTATCAGCAGAGTCAGTAATTTTGACAGGAAGACCTATTAGTTCATGTCTCACTAAGTTGTGGGGATTTATAGACATAATTAATTATTATC
>Ga0213870_1000005_pt1 | contig 130625 bp, 128 predicted proteins | sample WICALVC2017_Meta_FD_160119 | JGI IMG/M metagenome (GOLD analysis project Ga0213870, IMG submission 160119) | Freshwater microbial communities from subterranean cave lake in Wind Cave National Park, South Dakota, United States - WICALVC2017 | ecosystem: Environmental > Aquatic > Deep subsurface...
CAACTTTGCGTCATCCCACACCAATACAGGAAGTAAACATCGTTTGGGGTCCAAATCAAAAACTAAATTCTGATATGAAATCTGGAGATTCTATTGAAAGCAGTCTTGCCAAAGATCATGAGTTTTACGGTACAGCTTATTCTTCCATTGCTTATGTCGATTGTATTTCCTGGTCACATCTAAAAAGCCCTTGTTTTAACTTAGAACAAAGACGCAATCTTCGATTCTTTTTTTATGATGCTTTTGATAAGCAAGGATTTAAATCCACACGTTCTTTTTTTCCGCTCACTATAAAAAACGTTAAAGAAATGCCAGAAGATAAAATAAACCCTGAAGCAAAAATTGGATTTCCTTTAGGTGCTCTAAATTCAAGAAAAGGTGTCTGGGGTAATATCTTATCAGATCACTATAATAATTCGATGAAAGAAATGGAAAGTAAACTTGGAGTAAAAGTCAAGTTAAGTGAAATTTCAATACAGCAACTCATTCTAGAGTCAAAACCAAATCTGCCTAAATATTCTATAGACCTCTCAATAAAAGGAACAGGCATCCTGATTGATGATCCAGACGCGGATATACGGTTTATGTTTTTATCCAAAGAAGGGATTAGGCTGCCAGATACAGATGGACGAATCCATGAAGAGTTAAAAAAAGATCTATTAGATATCCAAAGAATAAATGAGCTGCTTTGGGAGCAAGCTGTGATTTGGCCGATTACGCATTTTGCTTCAGGGTTTTGGGCTAAAAAAAACATGTTTGATTTTTCAATGGTGAACCTTGTTTTACCTCCCACTGAGTTTCAATGGATTGGCTGGAAAAAATAAATCTAGCGCCATGGAAATATCGCAACATTCTTAAAGAAAATGGCGGTCCAATTGATCGCGGAAGAGTTATCTCATGCCCTGCAAAGTAAAAATTTGACAGTTGTTGGCGGCTTATGTTAATTGGCATGTGCTTTAAACATAAAAAACACAAATTAGGAGGGTATTAAAAATGAAACGAGCATTTTATGCTATTTTGGTTCTGTGTTTATCTTTAGTTGGTCTTTCTGCGCTAGCTTCTGCACTCGATCATAACATTAACTCAAGCAGCGTAGCTGCTTCAGGAAAAGAAGAGGGAGGGGGTAATGGTGGTGGGGGATGGTAGAAAAAATTATTTCAAAATTTTAAATGGACATTAAAAGCTTTCCGCTTGTTATTCAGTTGTTATTAGGAAGTTCACTATTTTTTTCCTGTATTGAAAGGACTACTACAATAAAGAAGCCAATAGTTGTTTGGATGCTCAGATCTCCTTATTCCACAGATCCTATTGATTATGATGCTTTTTCACACCACTTAGCTTTTCGTTCTGTAATGAGTTCTGTTGTATCACAATATAGAGTTGGGGAGTATGTTGGTGTTTTAGCTGAATCATGGCGTGTAGATTCAGATCATAAAACATGGCGCTTTAAAATCCGGTCCAATCTTTTATTTGAAAATGGAGACCCAATAACTCCCCAAATTATTATGAGTTCTTGGATGCGGATGGCTTTTCTATTGAAAAATAGAAACTCAAAATCAGGTTTTCTTGATGAACTTGAGGGCTATGAAAATATTCAATCCATCGACTCAAAAATTTCAGGTTTACAAATTGAACAACCCAATAGCCTTGTCCTAAAATTTAAAAAACCATTTATAAAACTTCTTGATACGATTAGTTTTGGTTTGTATGGAGTTGTGCACCCCAATCTCTATGATCCAAAGACAGGAATATGGAAAGATCCAAAAGCGTTTATTTCTTCTGGGGCATATAAAATAATGTCATGGGATAAAGATTCAATACAATTAAACCTAAGGGAAGATTTTCTGCCAGAAATGAGACATAAAAATCCATTAAAAGAGGTGCACATTGTATGGGATGCTTCAAAGAAATTAGATGCAGATCTGAAAACTGGAGATTCCATTGAAGAGTCTCTTGTTTTAAATCATGAGTTTTATGGCGTGGCCGTTTCATCGATTGCATATATTCATTGTCTCTCTTGGTCCCATTCAAAAAGCCCTTGCTATGATTTTCAAAAAAGACGGTTTTTAAGAGATTTGTTTTATAATGAGTTTGAAAAAAGTGGATTTAAGCCAGTAAGATCTTTTTTCCCTCTAACGATAAAAGGAGTAAAAGAAGTATCTAAAGATATTAATTCTACTAAACAGAATATTTTAGCAAACCTTAGTGCTGTAAAATTCAAAAGTAATCACTCCTCTCATATTTTATCTGTTTGCTATAATAAAACGATCAATGAGCTTATAAATAGAGTTGGATTAAAGGCTAGTTTTGTAGATATTCCACATCAAGAAATAAATACACAGAGCACCCCAAATTTACCTAATTATAAAGTAGATATTATGCCACAGAAAACAGGCATCCTGATTGATGATCCAGACGCGGATATACGGTTTATGTTTTTATCGAAAGAAGGGATTAGGCTGCCAGATACAGATGGACGAATCCATGAAGAGTTAAAAAAAGATCCATTAGATATCCAAAGAATAAATGAGCTGCTTTGGGAGCAAGCTGTGATTTGGCCGATTACGCACTTTGCTTCTGGATTTTGGGCTAAAAAAAACATGTTTGATTTTTCAATGGTGAACCTTGTTTTACCTCCCACTGAGTTTCAATGGATTGGCTGGAAAAAATAAATTTAGCGCCATGGAAATATCGCAACATTCTTAAAGAAAATTGCGGCCCAATTGAACGCCTCAGTGTAAAAATACCGGAGCATTGCCAGGATGGAAGTGCGACAAATTGTGACGCAAATACGACAAAATACCCGGAGGATTGGCTGGACGCAAATTCGACAAAATATTATGAAGCTTATGCATACTTAAAACCGGAATTAAGACCAAAGACCCCAATTCTTCATCAAATTTATGGTAATCCTGATGGCACTGGTACTGCTGTTCAAAAAAACATAGCTTGTTATAAAGCAATCTCTGAAGCATTAGAACGCTGGGCTTTTTACAGCATTTCTTGTGGAGAGCATGCAAAAACTTATGGATTTGATCAAGACCCTACGACAACTGGAATGGCAGCTTTTCCTGGGTTATCTAAAGGTAGGGCACAAACCATTGCAGCCGATGAAGCCATTGAGCGTTGGGCGCTAGTTAGTTTTTGGGAAAATAAAATCCCTGTGCTCCAATTACAGGAAAATTCTTCTGGGATTAAACTACTGACCCCTTGGACGCAAACAAACACGGTTATACTTTGGGAAAAAAATCTAGATCCAGAATTTTATTTCTATGGATTTGCTACAGAAAAAACCTTAGCTCTAGCAATCTCAAAAGCAAGAGTTGAGCTTTTTAGAAATCAAAGAGCTTTAAGTAAATTTTTTAGAAAACACAAAAATACAATCCTGCAGCGTACAGATGAAAAAAGACTGATTTATTTTGCGCAAAAAAATGGTCACAAGCATTTTTTGGAGCGCACTCAAATTGCTGCTCATATAAAAACCATTCCAATCCTTCCACAAACTTTAATAAACACAGAAGTTTTAGGGCCGTGGAGTCAGTACACCACTGTTTGGAGATGTCTTTTTAAAACTCAGTCAGAAAAGTATCTTTTAAACGAAACAAATTATTTTCTTTTTTAAGATTTGGAGGGTTTAAGTTGTATTCCCTAAAAACTTCAAAAATAAGTTTATGTAATATGGCAAGATCGTTGTTGGTTGCGCTTCTAAAGTTCATTTTTAAAAATTACAAAATGTTTTTCCAATACTTTTGAGCAAAAGTTGTGGTGTTGGTATAGAGATGGTTTTCATCAAACCACTTTAAAAGGCCGGGGCTTGTAACATTGATTTCAAGTAAACAGCTGCCGATGAAATCAATGGTGGCTAAATAAATTCCCTCTTGCTTTAATTTTTGAGCGATTGTCTGAGAACGACTTTCTTGTTCTGTAGATAAACCGCATATAGTCATTGTTGGGCGTTCATTTGGTGGGGCATCTAAATTGTTAATTGGGCGTAATGGCTTTGGTTTTTTATTGAGTGCACCAATAACTTCTCCATTCAAAATAAAGACTCTGGTTTCACCAAGATTTAATATTTTTTCATCAAATTCCTGAATAACAAGCCAGGGTCCATGTTCTTGTTGCATTTTTATAAGAATAGGTTGAGCTGCTTCCCAATTGGTTGGTAAAATTTGTACTCCACGGCTTGCAGCATTGCTTGCGGGTTTAACAATAATAGTTGCTCGTGGATTTGACTGATTAATATTTTTATAAAAATTTTTCCAAGTTTCTTCTTCGTTGGAAATAAAACTTTCAATGAACCAATTTGAAAAATAAAAGTTTGAAAATTTTTCATTCAAGTTGAGCATTCCCCGGGGAGAATTAAAAAATTTTAATTTTTGCTCAAAAACAGTTAAAAGTTGCCACAGTCTAAAAGTTTGCAATGTAACTGGAGGGTCTACTCTCCAATGAATAGAATGGAAAAAATCCAAAGGCATTACCTCTTGTTTTTCCTTAAGCATTTGCGCTAGATTCGAGGTTACTTGTAGTTCTCCACAAGTTTTTACAAAAAGGGAATTTTTTTCTAAAAATATATTTTTTTCTAATGTCCAAAAACATGGAGACTGAAAATCTTCAAGGGCACTTTTTGCTAAATGGAGTGTTGAATCGCGAGAGTAATCAAGGGTTTCCCATTGGTCAGCTATAAAAAGGATAGGCTGCATAAGCAGCCTCAACCTATCACCCTCCTGGTTGAGGCTCAAGTGCAATCAAAGGTCCAGCTAGTCGATATGCATATTTTCCATTTTGAATTTTAGCAGGGCCTAACAGCGTATCAAGTAGTGGAAAGCTTTGGGTAATCCGAGAGGATATTTCAAAAACAGCTTTTGCGTTGAGTTGGCTAGATAGAATGTTTTTTTGAAGAGTCATGTCCCCCGTAACTTGAGCTAAAAAATCATCATTTTTAATATCAGATCCTATGTCAAATGTTCGAATAAATACTTTCCCCTGAGAAATACTAAGATCAATAAGTGTCTTTTCAATTTGGATTTTAGGTAAATTAAAACCATAAAATGATTGTGTGGGTAGGTTTATTTTTTTAAGCTCAAAGTGAACACTCCCTTCACTTTTATGAATTTGATCAGACTCAATATTAAGGTCTAGCTTTCCTTGCATCGCTGCTGAAAAGTCAATTGGCAAAAAATGTTTTACAAGGGTAGTTTTTCCGATTTGGAGTGAGCTGATTTTAATTTCAGCCTTTGTATGGGATGGAGAAATTGCAATTGTACCGGAAATGTCGCCATCTAAAAGTTCTGCATAAAAACTTGCTTTTTTTGTTTGAAAAATCATTGAAAGGATGTGAGGAGAAACTTTTAAGTATCCAATTTTTAAAGTCAACGCTTCATTTTCAATAGATTTAAATTCTGCGTTATAAATTTTAAGTGTAGGTCCAAACAATACTCCTAATTTTACTTTTTCTGCTGAAAATATCAGTCCTTGATCTTGAGATAAAATTCGTAGATGAGCTAAGAGAAGATTCTGAATACGAGCTTCAGGTAATTTCAAAATAAGAAAAAAAATAAATGCAGAAAATCCAAATACTAATAATAAAATCACTTTGAAGCGTCGATGGGTTTTGAGTTTATTCAAAAAGCGTTGGATTGTTTTAAAAAAAGATTTCATTTTTATTTTGCTCTGTATGTAGCAACTATTACTTCTGCATTAAGGTAGCCAGTTGGATCATTCTTAGTATCTACTGTCAGGTCCTTAATATTGAGATGACGAGAAGTGCCTTGCGTAGTTAAATGGAATAAGAAGCGTGTGAGTTGTTTTAAGTTAATTTGTGTGAGCTTTACTTCTACTAGAAATTCTTTAGATTGCTTGTCTTCATGACCTAATTTCTCAGAATCTATTTCTACTTTTTCTCTTACAATCCCACTTGTTGTAACAATAGATTCTATTAACGCAGGAGTCGGAGAGCTCACATCTGCTTGCTGGCGAGCAGCAAGTTGCTTAAGTTGTGTCAGTGTGTCAGCGGTTCGTTGTAACTGGCCAATGATCTCTTCTTTTTCATTGAGATTTTTTTTAAGAGTTGAAACTTTTGAATATCCTAAAAGGACAGTCGTAAGTAAAAAAATCACCCCAAGCCCTAATGCTCCAGCATGGATATAAAATTTTGTTTGGCTGTCTAGTTCATCATACTTTTGTTTAAGTTGCTGATATATTTCAGAGTCCCGAACATTATCCCAATATCTTAAAATTTCTTGTTTAACACTATTGAGTTTTGACATGGTTTGTTCCAGTTGAGGATTCTGCTAGTTTTGCAGAAAACTCAAATTTTGTTTTTTTTGTTTTAGGATCTTCTTCGATCTTTCCCTTTGTGATCTCTGTCAAGAGATTAGTTTCTTCTAAAGCCTTGGCAACAACATCGGTATCAGTAATTTTTGTGAGAATGCCTTTCATTTCAACTTTTCCGTCTTTTACTTGAAAAAGGTTAATGTCTAAAGTGATATTTTTTTTCATGTTTGCACTCACTTTATTTAAGAGCTCAAAAGCAGAAGTGGTTTTTTTTTCTGGAGCTACAGAAGTACTTTTATATTTTGCTAGTTCTTTTTCAATTGCAGATTTTAACAGTGAAGGACTGCTGCTGTATGTTTGCATTACGCTTGGGCTAATTGCACCTAGGACAGACTTAATAGACCGTTCAAGTTGAACTTCTTGGTTTTTTAAGCGAGAGGATAGAATTAAGCCCTGTACTAAAAAATTAAGGAAAATAAAAGTAAGGGTAAAAGATAGATATTGAATAGGTTTTTTATAAGCATTCCATTGAAAAGTGCCGAGTCCTCCTCTTTTTGTAAATTCATCTTTTCTAAAATTAATTGAGGTGTTTTTATCTATCTTCACCATGGACAGCGCTAAGGCAGTAGCAAGTGATAGTTGGGATTCATTGGATTCAGAAAGCTGTAAAGTTGGTCCAATGAGCTTAGATATATAGGTAAATTGAAACACAGGGATTTGTAACTCTTCCTCTAAGAAAAGAGGCAAATTGGGTATGAGGCTAGAACCGCCCGTTATGAAAATCGCACGTGGAGTCATTTTGTTTTGGCTTTTATAAGAAACTAGAACTTGTTTTAAAGATCGAATAATTGGGGAAATTGCATCAGCAATAGTGTTTGAAAATATTTTTTGTTCTTCAGTTATATTTGGGTTTGGGGAATTGAGATGTGTTTGAGTGACAAGAAACGCTCCATCTATTTTTGCTTGCTCGGCTTCATCAAAACTAAGATTATAATTGAGTGCAATAGATTTTGTAATATCATTTCCACCACAAGGGCACGTGTATGCAAGGATTGGGTCATGACCTACAACCATAAAAATAGATGTTTGAGTGGCGCCGATGTTTACAAATCCTATAGGTCTGCCTTCATATGCTGAAGGCATTGCCTTTTTTAAAAGTTGACAAGTAGCCCAGTTTTCTAAGGTTACCATGTCGGGATCTAGTTTTAAGAGTTGTAGCTCTGAGATGAGTTGAGCTAGGTCTGATTTTAAGACTGCTGCAGAATATACAGTTGAAGTAATATTTTCTGTATGAAGGATAGAAAAATCATAAACCACATCCTTTAAGTCAAAGGGGATGTCATCTTCTAACTCGAAAGCCAAGGAATTTTGGAGTGTTTTTTTATCTTTTGTTGGAAAGTGGAAAATTCTTGTTACAGCCCAACTATTCGGCAAATTGACAATAAGACGATCGGACTTTAAGTGTGTTCTGCTTTCTAGTATTCTCTTTAAAGCTTCAATTTGCCCTTGAGTAAGTACAACTCTTGTAGGATTTTTACTGTCTTCATCAGACGATGAGGTTGTAGAGGAGGGGGTAGTGCTCAAGTGTTCTGTGACTTTTTCAATTGAATAATTAACTAATTCTAAATGACCAAAAGCAAAATCTAGTTCTATTATTTTTATAGCAGAACGACCAATGTCGAGTCCTGTGATCCTCATCTTAATACACCTGCCAATAAATTAAGTTTAGCCCAGTTTGTTTTTTTTCAGAAGTTTTATCTTGAGGAGGTTGACCCGCGACATTTACACCGGGAGGAGTTCCACCTGTAGGTGGTGGGGTATTCGTTTTTGGTTTTTCAGGTTCTAAAACAACATAAGCTTCAAGTCTGCGTGTAGCTAATCCATAATTTGCTTGAACAGAAATTTTAAAACTCATTTCATCTGTAATGAGGTTGATATTTGCTTTTTTTAATTTTTCTTTGGCGGAGCTTAGATCTCTACCAACTGAAGAGCTATTTAGTGATTGCCAAAACTCATCTACGTTTTTCCAGGGTTTGCCAACATCCGGGTCATCTCTTTTTCTTAGGATGTCATCTAATTCAGAGTCTTCAAGTTGAGGGAAAAGTGCTTTGAATACTTTTTTCTCTGCTTTGTTGATGTTGATTCCAGGTGTGGCATAAACAGTTAAAGCAGGTTCTATCAGGTTGTATAATTCATCATCTATACCAGGGATAAGATGCAACTCTGAAAGACTATAAAAAGGAGCAAGCTTTGGTGTAAAAACTTTAAATCCTGGCAGATTAGAGGACGGGGATTCTTTTTCAATATAATACTTTATTGCAGTGACAATGTCTTTTGCTTCCACGTGGCGGTAAGTGTCTTCAAAGTCTTTATCCTCTCTTTTTTTCTGATCTAGAAGAACTGCAATGACATCCTCAAGTGCAGGAGTAAAATCAACTTTTTCGGGTGGAGTTGGGCTTTGTGGATTTGGTGTGGGTGTACCTGGTGTAGGTGGGGTTGGATTTTGTGCTTGGGGTTTTGGAATTTCTTTAATAAATAAATTATTTAAATTAAATTTATTACTTTCACCTGTAATAGCTGCAGTATAAGAGCCTAAAAGGTGGCTCTCTTTTAGGAATTTTTTTACTGTATCTTTTTCTATCTCCGATGCTTCTTTTGGAATAGGTAAAGGATAAAGAAAGGGCATACTCCAAATTTTATTTATCAGATCAGGTCCTACTGCATCTAAAATTTGAGGATTTTGTTTTTTTACATGTTTATATGCAATCAGTCGCAAAAGAGATAATTTAAATGCAGCTTTTAGGGTATAATAGACGCGGATATTATCCACGTGATTGTAAGCCATTCTTGCACTCACTTGAGTAGAGTAGGTTAGCTCTGCAACGAGCACAGCAAGTAAGGTGATAGCAGCCATAACCATAAAAAGTGCAACGCCTGCCGAAGAGTTTTTACGACACAATCTCGAGACAATATCTTTCGTGGAGTGTGTTTTCTTTCTCATAGTGGGAGCTCTGGTTTAAACCTTTGAATCACTGTAAAAAAATTTTCTGAATGTGTAAAAAACACCTCTAATGTGACTTCAATTACTGTAGGAAAAACATTTTTATGGTCCATGCTAGCTGTGTCCCAGCGATTAAACCAGGTGTCTTTTTCTCCATCCAAGTAACGAATTTTCATACTTTTGATATTAGGTAAAAGGATGTATCGAGTGTCTTTTTCAGAGTCCTCTTTTTCAGAAAAAGCATCTGTGTTTTCATGTTTTATGAGACCTTTTGCACTTTTATAACCTAGCCTTGTCATTTCAGAAGCGAGCAACCGATCTTCCTCGAAAGCATACTGGATCTTTGTAAAAACACAGGTGGCTTCATCCTTATAAAGACGAACGTGATTATTTGTAATAAAACTAAGTTTGTTATCTTCACCATTGAATCGCGAGGGTCTCACGCCTGTTTTGTTAATAGGTTCTCCCCAAAATGGGAGCGCTGTCCCAAGGGGGACGTAAGGAATCATGCCTCCTGCGTTGTCAATCTCTGGAGCTTGAGATTTTCCAATATTACCGGGGAGGGCTGCTGCTTGAGGGGAGTAAATATGAGAGATGTCTCGACCTAAGAGATCCAGGGCTACTCTTAACGAATTATAAAAATCTCCTTCTTTTTCTAAGCTGTTTTGAATTTGAAAGCTTTGTGTTGTGATTTGGTATAATCCTAAAGAAATAAAACTTAGGATTGTAATTGAAATGAGAAGTTCGATAAGAGTAAAACCATTTAAGTCTTTCATATTGAAAAATCAAACTCTGCTTTCAAGTCGATCAAGTAAGTGGTGACATCGAGCTTTTGTTCTGCTCCTCCTCTTTTCCATTGGATTGTGATAATCATTTCTCGGATTGAATCATTAAAGAATTTTGTTAAAACTTTTGCAAGTATTCTCATGGGTTCTGGCATGCCCCCTTCTCCTTCTTTATTTGGTGCTGAAAAATCTGGAAACTGAATTTCCTTAATTTCTCTTTTCCAAGAAAATTTTTCAAAAGGTTCAGGAAACTGGCCTAGTTCTTCTGTTTTAATCTCTGAGAAGGGTTTGCCTTCAAGGGTTTGTTCTGATTCTACCATTAATCTCTGTGCAAGCCATCCTGCAATATTAAGCTCTCTTGCCTTAACTGTGGTGTATATGCTGCCGCTTTGTGATGTGAGGATTGCAATAACTGCAATCACCATGATGGTCATTGCAATAATCACTTCGAGTAAAGTAAAGCCGGATTGATTTTTAATTTTGTTCGCGCACATAGTGATTGAATATTTGTGATTTTCCAGTCACAGGATTGACCATAAGTGTGGATTCGCGGTCTTGGTCGTCTTTTAAATGTAGAATTAGTTTTTCAAAAAATCCATGTGGAAAGACATGAGCATAAACCACTCCAACTTTTATTGGCTCTTTATAAAGTACAGTTTGGATTTCAGAAAAATGTACTCCACTAGGCAAACTGTTTTTATGTTTATTAATATTTTTAGCAAGCTGAAAGGGGGATTTTTTTTTATCCTTTTCTTCTTTTGAAAGCTTACTTTCTTTTTTTTCTACTAATTCTTTTTGTTCTACTGTTAAGAGTTGAAAGTTCCTTTCACCAATTTCAACCCAGTATTGATTCTTTGCAATATCAAAAGCCATTCTATGCACTTGACCTTTTAGGACCGCCTCATCATAAGCAGATCGAATAGTTGAAGCGAGCTCCCGAGTTGAGTTTGTGATTTTAACTTTATAGGCTTGGTTAATATTAGGAATTGCGACTGTTGTAACGAGAGCAATCAGCGCAATAACAACTAAAATTTCAATCAGGGTAAAACCTGATTTCGGAGTTTTTACGTTATGAAATTTAAAAATCAGGGTCCTCTGTTGAAATATCATCCCCACCTTCTTTCCCGTCCGGACCAAAGGATTTTAAGATATATTTTCTTCCATCTTCACTAAAATAAATAAAGTCTTTACTCCAACCGTCTTTTGGTTTTTTCTTGTCTTTTAAGTAGCCACTATTATCATAATCTTTGCAAGATCCATCGATAGGCTTGGCTATTAATGCATCCATCCCACCTTGAGCATCTGTTGGATAAGATCCACACGTTCGCATATAATCATCGAGCGCTGTTCTGAGTTGTTGCATGACAATTTTAGTTCCTTTCTTTTTTCCTTCTTCTAGTTTTCCAACATAATTAGTAATTGCCCAGGTTCCAATCAAACCTAATAATGTAATCACAATCATAATTTCAATGAGTGTAAATCCTGATTGCAACAAGCTACGATATGTTTTGTGTTTCATGGTTGCTCCGTTAAGTAATATTGTTTAAGTCTATGAGTGGAATAAAAATAGAAATAACAATGCCTCCGACAACTACTCCCATGAAAATAATCATGGCAGGTTCTAGTAAAGAGGTCAGTCCTTCAATTTTTACTGCAACTTGTTCTTCATAAGTTTGGCTAACATTTTGAAGCATTTGCGGCAGTTCCCCAGTTTTTTCTCCAATTGCTATCATGTGTATCACGAGCGGTGGAAACTGTTGACTCTTTTTTAATGGTTCAGCAATGCTTTGCCCTTCTGTTATGTTTTCACGTGCTTGAGTAATGGCATTCATAATGAGTGTATTTGAAACGATGTTTTTTACGATGTTCATGGCCGTTAATATAGGAACCCCACCGGATAGAAGTGTTGCCATCGTACTTGAAAAACGTGCGACTGCTAACATACGAATAAGCGGACCAAATAGTGGCATTTTTAGTTTAAAACCATCCCAGCGTGTTCTTCCATTTAATGTATGAATATAGCGATTAAAAAACACGAAGCTAAAAAATCCAATGCTAGCAACAAGCCACCAGTAATTTATAAGAAAGTTACTAATCCCAATAAGGATTTGTGTTTGGATTGGCATGGGTTTATTCATCGATTCAAAAATTCCCACAATTTTAGGAATGACAAAAATAAAAATCCCAATCAGAAGAGCAAAAGCAACAAGAAGCATAAGGAGGGGATACATTAAGGCAGATGAGACTTTGTTTTTTAAACGCACTTGGCTTTCTAAAAATTCTGCCAATCGAATGAGAATGAGTCCTAAAGTACCAGAAGACTCGCCTGCTTCTACCATGTTTACAAAGATGTTGGTAAAAGCTTTAGGATGTTTTGAGAGGGCTTTTGCAAGTGCAGAACCTTCATTTACATCCTGCCTGACATTTGAAAAAATAGTTTTTAATCTTTCGTTTTCAGTTTGGTCAATGAGTGCAGAGAGTGCATCCACCAGTGGAATATTTGCTTTTACTAATGAAGCAAGTTGCCTTGTTGCTAAGGAAACGTCGGTTATTTTCACTCGTCCAAAAAAAAGACTTTTCGTAGTGATCGCGCCTGATTTTTTGTTGGCTGATTTTTCTGATATTTCTGTTAAATAAAGACTGTTTTTCTTCAGTTTTGTGCGCGCTCCTTTTTCAGAGTCCGATTCAATAATTCCACGAATCGTTTTTCCAGTTGGATCTAAAGCTTTGTACTCAAAAAGAACCATGTTTTACCCTTCATCTGCTTGTGTTGCACGCAGCAGTTCTTCTATTGTAGTGATTCCGTTCATAACCTTTGTGACTCCTTCTTCGCGCAAGGTTTCCATCCCTTTTCCAACTGCTTTCTTTTTTAGCGTGGAGGCATCTACAGATTTTACAATGAGTTGCCGAACATCATCATCGATAACAAGTAATTCATAAATTACCGTACGACCAAGATAGCCACTGTTTGAACAGTTAGGACATCCAACAGATTTATAGAATTGAGCTTCTGTTGTATCACTGCGTTTTACTCCTAACTCTCTCAATTCTGCATCACTAGGCACATAACGCTGACGACATTTTGTACACACTTTTCGAATCAATCTTTGAGCTACGATGCCTAAAAGAGAGGAAGCCACTAAAAAAGGTTCTACTCCCATATCAATAAGCCGAGGAGGTGCTCCAGCTGCATCATTAGTATGGAGGGTGGAAAGCACAAGGTGACCTGTTAGAGAAGCATTCACTGCTATTTCAGCAGTTTCACGGTCACGGATTTCACCAATCATGATGATATCGGGGTTTTGGCGTAATATATGTCTTAAAGCTCTTGCAAATGTAAGTTCAATTTTAGTGTTTACTTGAATTTGGTTTACGCCATGAATTTGGTATTCGATAGGATCTTCTACTGTGATGATACAGCGCTCAGAATTATTGAGTTTTGCAAGACAAGCAGATAAGGTTGTAGATTTGCCGTGTCCTGTAGGACCTGTCACGAGTAAAATTCCATGTTTTTTACGAATTAAAGATTGAATTTTTTGTAGAGTGTCACCAGAAAATCCAAGTTGCTCAAGTTCTAAAACTTGTTCGGTTTGCTCTAAAATACGCATCACAGCTCTTTCTCCGTGGGCTGTGGGGATGGTTGATAAACGGATGTCGATGTCTTTTCCTGCGAGTTTAATTTTAATCCTGCCATCTTGTGGAAGTCTTTTTTCAGCAATATCTAAATTAGCCATCACTTTTATACGGGATATGATTGCAGCATGTGGGCGTTTAGGTTGTCTTAAAATATCATAAAGCACTCCATCGATTCGAAACCGAATGATCATTTCTTTCTCGAATGGCTCAACATGGATATCACTTGCTTTTTCTTTCACAGCTCTAAAAATCATGGAATGCACAAACTTGATCACAGGTGCATCATCCTCACTTGCATCTAAAATATCGATAGGACCTTCTAAATCATAAGTTTCCTCAAACTCGTCTTTGATGTCTGTGATCATATTGGCAGTTGCACGTTCATAGACCCGGTTTATTGCATCTTGAATCTTTGCAGGTGTGCTCACCACAGCTTGAATCTGGCAGCAAGTCAAGATTCTTAAATCTTCAACAATTGAAAGATTAAAAGGATTACTCACCAGCACAACAAGCGTGTTTTCGTAACGAGCTAACGGCAGGACATCTTTTGCTTTTGCATAGTTCAACGGGACGTCTTTTACCAAAGATGCATCAATTTCATCAGACTTGATGGTGTCGATATAAGTGATGTTGAGTTGCAAGCACATTGCTTTTAAAATTTCATGGGGGGCTACAAAGTTTTTTCGCACAAGAATTTCACCGAGCATTCCCCCATCTTTTTTTTGGATTTCTATAGCTTCTAAAAGTTGAGGTTCAGTTAATGTTGTGTGTTTTACAAGGATCTCCCCTAGTTTTTTATTCATGTAAGGATTTGTTTGTGGATCTGCGACTTGAGCCATCTTTTCTTTCCTCTATGGATTTGTGGGAGGGCTTGTTGGTGGATTTGGTTGAACCATGTTTGAATTTCCTCCTGTTCCACCAGTGGGAGTGCCGGGTGCCGTAGCCCCGTCTATTATTGGAGGTGGTGTTGGTGGCTGATGTGGTATTAGAGGCGCTTGTGCAGGAGACTCAAGCTTAGCTTCTGGGGGTGGCCAAGCTGGTGGAGTGGGTGTTTCATGTTCCTCACCTGGCTCTACTTCACCACTTTCAACTCTTTCTCCATTTTTAAGTGTTGAGACTGGAGGCAATCCTTTTATCAACTTGTGTTTGTAATCTTCAAAAATATCATCTCCTCCAAGATTTTTTTCTAAAAATTCATCTCGTTCACGGATTTTCTTATCTAAAACTTTTCGAATATCTTGATACTGTTTAATAATTTTTGGAGTAATTAGCGAAACAAGATTTTGTTTTCTTGTGGCAGTATTTTTTGTTCTAAATAGCCAACCGAATATTGGGATATCTCCTAAAATGGGAACCTTAGTCGCATTTTCAGTGACAACATCTCGCACTAGTCCACCCAGTGCAACCGTATCCCCATCTTGAACAACAACGGTTGTATTTGAAGAACGACCTGTTGTTGAAAAAGCAATATCTCGGACTGCTACGGGTGGAAGACGGTTACTGATATCTTCAATTTTTTGTTTGATCTCAAGTTTTACAAAATTTGAAATTTTGTTAATTTGAGGTTTAATCGTTAAGGTCAGAGCAATTTTTTCTCTTGTAATACTTTGTTGTGTTCCAGCTCCTTGAATGGTGGTTGTTGTTGGAATGGGGATGTTTTCAGAAACTTCAATGGTTGCCTCTTGATTATCGAGGGTTAATAATTGTGGGGTTGAAAGTACATTTGCAATAGAGTTTTGTTGTAAGGCCTTCACCATCCCTTGGAGGTTAGAAATCTGAATGGGAGTTGTGCTTCCAGGCAAAGTCACACTGGTCATTCCACCAGATCTAAATCCCATGACAAGACCATTTACAGATAGCGGGTTTAATAAAAAATTTCCAAAATCCGGAGATCCTATAAAACCTATTCCCGAAGTAGGAAGCGCTACAGAAGTGCCTAGTTCAAAAGTTTTATCGAGAGTGATTTCTAAAATAAAAGCTTCAACATAAACTTGATCTCGCGGCACATCAAGTTTTGAGATGACCCTTTTTACTGTTACAAAGTCCGATGGATTTGCTGTAATCACAAGAGAGTTTGTGGCTTTATCGGGAGCTACTTTAATAGCACCTTCAAAAAGTTGAGCTGTAGTGCCACTACTTCCTCCTGCAGGTGCAATAGAAGGAGTAGGCTTAGAACTAGAGCCAGCTGCTAAATTACTTAAAGTTTGTGCTACTTGCTCAGCGTCAGCAAATTGCAAGTATACCACATGAATTCTACTTCCACCTGCACTCATAGAAATTTTTGTATCTAATTTATCGATAAGTATTTTTACTTGTGCTAATCCTTTAGCATTAGCAGAAATAATAACTGAATTTGTTCGATCATCTGGAATAATTACAGAAATAATACCACCTTCTTTCGTTCTTCTTGCTGAAAAACCACCACGAAAGCTAGGCGCTCCGCCTGAGGTTGCTGGTCCACCTGTACGGCTTCCTGGCAAAAGCTGGTCGATTAGTCTAGAAATCTCTTGTGCTGAGGCATGTTTAATCCGGATGACTTCTAAACTTTCATCAAAACCTTCCACATCTAACAAGCGGATCATATCTACTAGTTTTTTAATATTGGATCCAGTGTCTGTGATGATAATAGTGTTGGTTTGCTCATGGTGAACAATACGGGTGTTGGGAGGCATAAAGTTTCTAAAAACACGACTGACCTCTTCAGCGCTGATGTGTTTTAATGGGACAACCCGGGTAATGTACATATCGTGGTCAGGAGTGTATTCGCCTGCGTAGGTTTTGATTTGCTTGTCTTTTGCATCCCTTTGTCTTGCGATGCGCAAGTATTCTCCTGAAGGAATGAGCGAGAAGCCATTGACATCGAGTGCAGTTAAGAAGGCTCTCCAGGCATCTCCTACTGTAATGGGGGCGTTGCTTACAATTGAGATACGACCTTTTACATCCTTATCTAAAATAAAATTTAAACATGTAAGCTTACCAAGAGTTTTTGCGATTTCTACGATATCCGCATCAGGAAAATCAAAATTTGTAATGATGTCAGGGCCATATCCTGTATCAATATCCAACTTTAAACATGCAGGATTTTTAGCACCTGAAGTAATTTTAGCACTAGGGCTTTGAGTCGTTGTTGCACCCACAGCAGCACTTGCAGATCCAAAGTCAACTCTAGATCCTTTTGCAGCAGAGTTTGTAGTGCCTCCTCTTTCTTTTATTCTTTGCTCCATTCGCTGGCGTAAAACATCATCGCTTAAATCCTCAAACTCTTCTTCATCTTCTTCAAATTCTTCCTCATCATCAAAAAATCCTTCTGTCCGAGGTTTTTGTGAAAAAGGATTCGTTCCAAAGGATGTCCCAGGTGGATTAAAGCCTTTATTTTGTGCATTGGATTGGTTTGAAAAAAACAGGAATGATATAGCAACAATATATAACAAAAAAACTTTTTGAATTTTATCCTGCATTTTACCCATGTCTTCTCCTAACGAATGTCATAATTCATCGTTGTCTTCTTGCCAGCTCTTTTTACACAAAGCTCCAAGTGGTTTGAGGTTTTTAGTTCATTAAATATTTGAAACGCCTTAGATGGATCATTGATGGAGTCCCCGTTAATTCCACACAATACATCCCCATTTTTAAGTCCTATTTGGTCATAAATGCTGTTGGGTACAATTTGGATCAGTTTATATCCATCTGGCATACCATTTTCAAAATTTGGAATCGCTCTTGCTTGTTGTAAAACATCGTGAAGATTGGTGAGTGCTTTATCTACAGCTGTTCTTTCAATATCAAAATGAGTGTCATCAGATTGCTTAATGCCAGTGTTTTGTATGGACGTTTTTATTCCAGGTGAAATATTTAGGGATTCAGGGCTGATATTGGGTAGGTCTTCAACAATCTCTACATATTCCAGTTGGCCCGTGCTTTGATTTATAAAATAAACCTTAAAGCGTTCGATTTTAGTTATATGAATTTTATTATCAACAGTGTCATCAATTCGTACAGGTAAAATAAGATTTTGAGACCTGTCTTCAAGAGCAGCAATAGATTTAAGCTCATCTGCTAATACAACGGTTCCAATAAGATTCAAAGGTAGCCCTGTTTTTCTTGGAGCGCCCCCTGCAATTACCCCATCTTCAGGAATCAGACCTTCTGAATTAAAAATATTGCGTGAAATAATAGAACTGTATTCTTCAATATTTTTTTGCTTTTCTTGTTTTTTGAGAGTTTTTGGTGCAGGTACGGGAGGGGGATCTGGAATAAGATAGTGAGTAAAAAGTGAAACTGTATCTGCTAAAAAAAAAGCCACACCTACGACTGCTCCTAATTTTATTGCTTTTGCAATCTGTGCTTGTTTTGAAAAAAAGGTATGGATTTTATCAATAATTTCTTCCCCACTAAGCTCTGAAAGTTGTGAGGCAAGTTCTGTGAGTGTTTGTAACTTTTTATCAGAGAAAAGTTTAAGTTTTAGCTTAGTTTCCGACCATTTTTCTTTACTAAGAAGCTGTTTGATTCTCATCTTCTGTTAAGATAAGCAAAAAACTTGCCAAAACTTTTTAGGAGCAGAAACGTGATGTGAATGCGACAGATTTTGACATTTTGTCAAATTGCACGATAAAGCCTTGCCAAATTGTCAGAGGATTTTACAATCAAATATATGCATCGCATTTGGCTTCTTTACATTACTTTGTTTTTTTCAAAGATTGGTTGGGCACAAAATCCATTTGATATTGTGCTAGTAGATAAGGCAAAAAATCAACTTTACTTAGCGTTGTATAATGATCATAAGATTGAGATTCAAAAACAATATCATGCAACCTTAGGAAAATCCCTGGGAGATAAGGTTAAGGAAAATGATTTAAAAACTCCAGAAGGAGTTTATTTTTTTACAAGCTCCATAAAACCTCCGGGGATTAAAAAGAAATTTGGAGCACTTGCATTGATGTTGAACTATCCCAATCCAATAGATCAGCTGGATGGTAAAACAGGCTACGATATCATGCTCCATGCGACCGATGATCCTACAAGACTAAAGCGCAACTTGGATTCAGAGGGTTGTGTAGTGGTAGATAATCATGAAGTGTTAGAAATATCTAAGTCTGTGCGATTAGGATTAACTCCAATGATTATTTATCCATCCTTGCAGCCTGAATATTTACAAGTGGATAGCAATAAGGAAATTAGGCAAGCTTTCTCTAATTGGTTAGCAGCCTGGCAAAATCAAGATTTAGAAAGTTATATTAGTTATTATACTCAGAGTTTTAAATTTGGAGGAATGAATTTAAAGCAATACCAAGAATACAAAAGAGCCCTAAATGAGCGCTATGAAAAAATCTTAGTAGAGACTCGCAATTTACGTTTTTTTTATCATCCTAAATATGATGTGGTGACTTTTACACAAGAATATCAGTCTTGGCATCCAAATAAAAAACAAGCCTTTAAAAGTTCTGGCACAAAAGTCCTTTATTTTGTAAAAGAAAATAGTAATTACAAAATTGCAAACGAGAGTTTTTCTCAGCTTAAAGAAGATTAAATGCAGACTATTAAAAAAGATATCATTATTGTTGGCGCTGGCCTTTTAGGCTCAAGTGTAGCAATGCATTTGAGTAAACAAGGTACTCGTTCCATAGCAGTTGTGGATTTAGATTTAGAAGGAGTCTTTAGCTCATCCGAAGTGAATGCAGGCGGGGTTAGGGCGACCTGGAATAATCCAGTAAATGCAGAGGTCTCAAAAGTTTCCATTCAATATTACAGTCAGTTTAAGGAGGAAGTAGGGTTCCGCCAAAAAGGTTATTTTTGGATGTTTAGCAAAGAAGCTTGGTCCCAAGCGCAAGCTGCTTTAAAAGCAAATCCAAATTTGAGGGATTTAGAAATCGAGTATCTTTACCCTCCAGACATTACAAGACGATTTCCTTTTATTGATAAAACTCAAGATTTAGGTGGAGCTACTTTTTCTCCTCAGGATGGGGTGATGAATCCGAATTTGTTAAAACTTCATTATCGAAAAATAGCGAAACAAAATGGAGTAGAATTTTTAGATCGTATTTGGGTTCACCATGTGCAATCAAAAAAAGAAATTGAGCTTGAAACGTGGTGCTGGCCTGAAAATTTAAGCCATGAAGAATTAAAAAAAATATTATCAGAAAAAACCACGACTGGCGCTGAGACTTTGTGTTTAAAAACTCAAGTGTTAATCAATTGTTCTGGTGCTTGGGCTAGGCGGTTTGCAAAGTGCATGAATGTAGAATGTCCCAGCCAGCCTTTACGTAGGCAAATGAGTCTTTTTGAATGTAAAGATGTGGATTTAACGCCGTATGGGATGTTTGTGGATCCTACAGGAGTGTATTTTCATTCTGAAGCAAACATGATTTTAGCTGGATATGCCACGCCCGATGAAAAACCAGGTTATAATTTTGAATACGAAGGAGAGGAATTTTTTGAAAAAAATATATGGCCAGCCTTATATGAGCGGTCTACTAAGTTTGAAAATTTAAAGCATGTAACAGGTTGGGCTGGGCTTTATGAGGTGAGTCCTGATAAGAGTGCAATGATTGGAAAGGTCCCAGGATTTGAGAACGTGTTTGAAGCCCATTCTTTTTCTGGAAGAGGAGCAATGCAATCCTATGGAGCAGGCTTGGGCCTCTCTGAGCTGATCTTGCAGGGTCAGTACAAAACAATAGATCTTTCTTCACTAAACGGCTCACGTTTTATTACAGGCAAACTTCTTTCTGAAGGTTTGCTTATTTGATCTTTAAATCCAGATAAATTACAATATAACTACAATGTTGTTTGAATGGGACTCTAAAAAAGCTGCTCTTAATATAAAAAAACACAGAATCTCATTCCAAATTGCATGTACAATATTTAATGATCCACTACATCTTTCTATTGTAGATCTGGATACAACATCTGAGGAACGTTGGATTACAATGGGTCGAGCTATAAACAATGTATTACTTGTAGTAGTGCATACATACAAGCACCGACATGCAAAGGTTGATATAATACGAATCATTTCTGCAAGAAAAGCATCAAAAAAGGAGAAAATAGATTATGAAGAAGGAGTATAATTTTAGAAATGGTGTGAGAGGACGTTTTTATAGAGCTAATAAAGTTCAGAAAACCATTCGGCTGGATCCTGATGTTTTAAATTTTTATGTTCAACTTGCAAAAAAAGAAGGTATTCCATATCAAACTTTGATTGGTCTCACGTTAAGAAAGTTTGCTCAAGAAGGTGGAGTCTTGACTATAGCGAGCCATCCGTTGATTAGTCATAAATAAATGACCCCACAATTTGAAGTTGCGCCTAGAAGAAAATTTTGATACAAACTCCTTCATTAATTAAATTTTATATTACGGGACTGTTGCCGAACGCTTTTCGTAGCGAAAATTGTTACTTTTGTAGCGAGACAAGGAAGGTGAAGCAAAAGGAGCGGAAACGTAGCATATCTGCTACGTTGAGCAACTTTTGCAAAGCTGACGCAGGCGTAGCACAAAAGGACAATTTGCAGCAGAAAGGGTGTTTGGCAACAGTCCCATTACACACACCCTGCAAAAAACTTGGTGCTGTCACCGGAGCATTGATGCGACAAATTATAGTGACAGTCAAAAAGGGTGGTGGTGGTGCTGCTCAGCACATAAAACCAAGTAATTAAGGAGAAAAAATGCCAAACGTAACAATGAAAGAGCTCTTAGAAGCAGGAGTTCATTTTGGACATCAAACTAGCCGTTGGAATCCTAAGATGAAATCTTACGTATTTGGAGCTCGTAACGGAATTTATATTATTGATCTTCAAAAGACAGTGCAATTTACACGGGATGCATGTGAGTTTGCAAAAAAAACCACTGCAGAGGGTAAAAAGATTCTTTTTGTTGGAACAAAACTCCAAGCAAAAGATGTGATTGTCGAAGAAGCCACAAGGTCAGGGCAATACTATATTGCAAATCGCTGGTTGGGTGGAATGCTGACAAATTATCAAACTATCAAAGCATCAATTGATCGATTAAAAAAGTTAGAAGCTTTAAAAACTAGCGAGGATTTTAAACTCATTTCAAAAAAAGAACAATCCAGTATTAATCGTGAAGTTGTCAAACTACAAGCAGGTCTTGGAGGCATTAAGGAGATGAAAAAACTCCCTGGTGCGCTTTTTATAGTGGATATTCAAAAAGAACACATTGCTGTAAAGGAAGCTCAAAAACTAGGGATTCCAACAATTGCAGTTGTAGATACGAATTGTAATCCTGATGGGATTGATTATGTCATTCCTGGCAATGACGACGCCATTCGAGCCATTAAACTTTTTTCACATTTGATTTCTGATAGCTGCCTTGAAGGGAATACAGTACTTCAGGAAAAAATTCGAGCAGATGCAGACCTTGCGTCCCGTCTAGCCTCAGAAGAAGTTGTTGAAGAAAAGAAAGTTTCTCGATTTGAAGGAGATATTGATTTGCGTGGTCCAGATGAAGCTGAAATTGCTGAGGTTGAAGAAACAAGTGATGAGAGTGGAAGTGTTACAGAAGCTGAAAAACCTCAAGTAACTACTTAGGGAGAGCAAAATGGAAATTTCAGCAAATAGTGTTAAGGAGTTGCGCGACAAAACGGGCGCAGGAATGATGGATTGTAAAAATGCGCTACAAGAATCCCAAGGTGATTTTACTAAAGCAATAGAAATTTTAAGAAAAAAAGGATTATCTGCAGCAGCTAAAAAAATAGGCAGACAAGCTTCAGAAGGAGTCGTTTCAAGTTATATTCATGCAGGCGGAAAAATTGGTGTTTTAGTAGAAGTGAATTGTGAGACTGATTTTGTTGCTCGCAATGAACATTTCCAGAGTTTTGTGAAAGACATTGCGATGCATATTGCTGCTTCAAATCCATCTTATATTCGCATTGATGAAGTACCACAAGTAGTTTTAGAAAAAGAGAAAGAAATTTATAAAGCACAATTAAAAGAGGACCCTAAAATGGTAAATAAGCCGCCTCCAGTGCTTGAAAAAATCGTTGAAGGAAGACTGCAAAAATTTTATGAAGAAAGCTGTCTTTTAAAACAAACTTTTATAAAAGATCCAACTAAGACAATCGAAATCCTGACATCTGAAATGATTGCAAAAATTGGAGAAAATATCCAAATCCGTCGTTTTATGCGTTTTCAAGTAGGTGCAACATAAAATGGAACCAACTGGACAGTTGAAATTTAAAAGGATCCTTTTAAAGCTTTCTGGAGAAGCTCTTGCTGGAAAAGCTAGCTATGGTATCGATACAGATATTCTCAATGTTTTAGCACGTGAAATTAAAGAGGTTCGTGAGTTAGGCGTTGAAATTGGGGTTGTCATTGGAGGTGGAAACATTTTTAGAGGATTGGCAGCTGCAGCCCATGGTATGGAGCGTGCTCAAGCAGATTACATGGGGATGCTTGCTACAGTATTAAATAGCCTTGCTTTACAGGATGCTTTAGAGCGGCTTCAAGTATTTACACGAGTGCAATCTGCAATTGAAATTAAGGAATTAGCAGAGCCTTATATCCGTAGACGTGCTATTCGACATCTTGAAAAAAAACGAGTTGTAATTTTTGCTGGTGGCACAGGCAATCCTTATTTTAGCACAGATACTGCAGCAAGCTTACGTGCAATGGAAATAAATGCAGAAGTCATTTTAAAAGCCACAAAAGTAGATGGAATTTATGATTCCGATCCAGAAAAAAACAAGGAAGCCAAGCTTTTTAAAGAAGTTACATATTTAGATGTTCTTCAACAAAGACTTGCGGTTATGGATTCTACAGCGATTTCTCTTTGTATGGATAATTCACTGCCAATTATTGTTTTTAACTCAAGTCGTGTAGGGGCAGTTAGGGATTTAGTTCTAGGAAAAGAGATCGGAACGGTAGTTTCCACAGCCAGCAAGGATTTTCCAAAAAAGTTACCCGGAGGATTTGCAGCCGGAGCGCGCGCAGGAAGCGCAAGTGACAACGCCCGATCTACAAGCGACAAAAAGAAATGAAATCCGACACAATACGAGGAGGAAAAACATGAAGCAAATTATTGATGCATTACATTTGCAGATGAATAAAACCATCGCAGGTTTTAAGTCTGAGCTTGTAAAAATTAGAACTGGCAGAGCCACTCCATCATTATTAGATGGGGTAAAGGTAGATTATTATGGTTCAATGACACCGCTTTCCCAGGTTGCATCCGTTTCTTGTCCTGAGCCCCGGTTGATTCAAATTCAACCATGGGAAACAGGATTATTACAAACTATTGAGAAAGCAATCCTAGTCTCAGATCTTGGGCTTACCCCCCAAAATGATGGGAAAGTGATTCGAGTTCCGTTGCCTCCTTTTACAGAGGAGCGTAGAAAGGAGCTTGTAAAATTTGTTAAAAAATTAGGAGAAGATTGTAAGGTTTCACTTAGAACTCATCGTAGAGATGCAAATGAAGAGGTAAAAAAACATGAAAAAGAAAAAAAAGTATCTATGGATGAAGCAAAGAAAGCCTCAGAGCAAGTTCAAAAAAAAACAGATGAGTTCGTTGCAGAAGTAGATAAAATTTTAGCTGCTAAAGAAAAAGACATTTTAAGTATTTAATTATGATTTTTTTTTCAGAAAATATTCCTAATCACGTTGCAATTGTGATGGACGGAAATGGCCGTTGGGCAGAAAAGCGTGGCTACCCTCGGTTTTATGGTCATATAGAAGGCTGTAAGAGGGTACGCGAAATTATTCGTGAGGCGGATAAATTAGGAATTAAATCGCTTACTTTATTTGCATTTTCTACAGAAAACTGGAATCGACCTGCCGAAGAAATTCAAGTTTTAATGCGGTTATTATCTAAATGGTTGATACGTGAGAGAAAAGAACTTATGGCAAACCGAGTGTGCTTTAATGTTATTGGAAATATTATGGAGCTGCCTCAACTTGTCTTGCAAGAAGTTCTAAAAACAAAAGAACTTTCAAAAAATAATTCAGGATTAAAACTAACCTTAGCGCTTTCTTATGGTGGCAGAGCGGAACTCGTGCAAGCTGCTCGTCATTTAGCACAAAAAGTAAGCGAGGGGAGACTTTTGCTAGAAGACATTACAGAGAATACCTTTATCAATGAACTCTTTACAAAGGGTATGGAGGATCCCGATCTTTTAATTCGTACCAGTGGTGAGCAACGGATCTCTAATTTTTTATTATGGCAATGTGCTTATTCTGAACTGTATTTTACACCTACCTTATGGCCTGAGTTTAAACCACTCCATTTGCAGCAAGCTGTTGAGGATTTTAAAAATCGAAAAAGACGGTTTGGATTAACGCAAGACCAAGTCTTGCAAAAACAGATTAAATCCAGCACTAGAGATTTTTTAAGACAAGAAAGCGACAAAATGTTATGACCCTTTTAGAAAGCCCAGTCCACACACTCTCTAAAAAACTAAAAGAAACCAATACTCGTGTAAAAACAGCTGTAGTAGGTGGGAGTGTTTTTTTGTTATTAGTTTTAAGAGGAGGCCCTGTTGGTGCCTCTTTTGCAGCTGCGTTCTTAGCAAGTGCAATGTGCTGGGAGTTATCCCAAATTATTTTTCATCTTTCAGATCGAGTTGAAAAAAAATTTGCTTTAGTGGGTACTGCATGGCTTGTGTTATTTGTGAATATGATTTTGCATCGGTACTTGTTGGGTTGCCTCATCCTTGCTGTACTTGGTTTTTTTACATATTTTCTTTTAATTGCAGATCGCCATGCACACCATCTTCATCAGCATTTCCTAGAGCTTGTATGTTGTATTTTTGTACTTATCTATACAGCTTTGTTTATGGCTTTTTTGCCTCTTATTCGAGGTGAAGTGAATGGTACTTATTGGGTTTTGCTTTTTCTACTTATTATTTGGGTAGGAGATACTGCAGCTTATTTTGCAGGAAGAAAGTATGGTGGAAAAAGGTTATATCCCCTAATTAGTCCAGGTAAAACAGTCGTTGGTGCGGTTGTTGGATTAGCTGCAGGCGTAATTGTAGCAGTATTTTTTCAACTGCTTTTCTTTCATGCATTAGGGTTTTTCTCAGCGGTTTTTATTGCTCTTATAGTTGGTGTAAGTTCTCAAATTGGAGACTTGTGTGAATCTTTATTAAAGCGCGCCTTTGGCTTAAAAGATATCAGTCAAATGCTTCCTGGGCATGGAGGTGTCTTGGATCGATTTGACGGTATTTTGTTTTCTCTACCTGTCATGTTTTTTTGTATCCAAATTTTCACTTAGACACGCTCTTAAAGACCTGTTAAACTTAAAAAATGCTTTTTTATACTCTAGCATTTATCTTACTTTTAGGGCCTCTCGTTTTTATTCATGAATTTGGACACTTCTTGTTTGCTAAACTTTTTAATGTGCGAGTTGATGTTTTTTCCTTGGGATTTGGTCCAAAACTTTTAGCAAAGCAATGGGGAGAAACACAATATTGTATTTCTGCAATTCCCTTAGGCGGTTATGTAAAACTTTATGGGCAAGATCCGACAGAGGTTGTAGATCAAAGCACAAAAGATCGGGCTCTAAACAATCAAGAATCTTGGAAAAGATTTCTTGTTTTTGTTGCAGGTCCACTTTTTAACTTCCTTTTTGCAATATTTATTTTTGCTTTTATCTTGGTTTTAGGTGAACCACATATTTCACCCGTTATACAGCGGGTAATTCCAGGCTCTCAAGCACAACTTGCTGGCTTCAGAGAAGGTGCTGTCATTACAGCAATCAATCGAAAAATAGTGAATAAGTTAGAAGAAGTTTTGCAAACCATTTCAGAATCTCCTTCTAAAGAGCTTACTTTTCGAATGAAACAACATGGGCAACTAAGAGAGATTAAATCCACACCACAGCCTAAACCAGGGTTAAGTATTTATGGAGAATCTCTGGAGGTCGGTGAGATTGAAGGGCTTTATCCTTTTGGACGGCATACTGTTATTGGTGTTTCAAATCCAAAATCTATTGCTGCAAAATTAAACTTAAAGACAGGGGATGAAGTTGTTACTATAAATGGCCAAGCATTAAAAAGTTATGAAGCATTTGAAACAAAAGCAAAAGAAATTATAGAACAAGCAAAAATTAAAAAAAAACAAACTGCATTAATTTTAGGTGTGATTCCACATGAAATTAATTATTGGACTACGTTGCCGCGTGTTGGGGCTAGCGCTTCACAAACTCCTAAAGAGGTGCACATACCCTTAAAGAATTTAGATGAGATTGGTATTTTTTCATCAGAGCTTTTTATTTTATCTACTATAAAAGACAGCCCAATAGAAAAAGCAGGACTTTTGCCAGGAGATAAACTTATTACAGTAGAGGGTATAGCGCTGCCTTCCTTTCAAACATTAAAGGAGCTTGTTCAAAAAGCTGGAGCAACAAAAGGCAAGTTTGAGCTTACCTATGAACGTCATGGCAAAACACACAAGGCTGAAATTGTTCCAACAGTACAAAATGGAAAAGACATCACTGGAAAAGAAGTGAAACAATATTTAATGGGAGTTTATCCTCTATTTGTGCAAAATGAGCCTGAGATGTTTTTAGAGCGTATTTTTAATCCATTTACAATTACAATCGAGGCATGGGCACGGGCTCTAGATCTATCGGTAAAAACATTTGTGTCTTTAAAAAAACTTGCTTTTAGAGAAGTGTCAGTTGGGACTTTGGGCGGTCCTATTTTGATTGGAAAATTTGCAGGAGATTCTATGGCACGTGGCTTGGCCCATTTTTTAAAAGCTATGGCCTTAATTAGTATTAGCCTTGCAATCTTTAATATTTTACCCATTCCAATTTTAGATGGCGGGCATGTTTTTTTATTGCTGATTGAAGTGATTCGAGGAAAACCCATGAGTATAAAAAGTAATGAAGTAATCCAACAGGTGGGTTTAACTTTGATCATGCTCTTGCTTGTGGTTGTTCTTTTTAATGATATTTCTAAGGTTGGTATCCCCGCACTAAAGCAAATGTTTCAGTAAATGATTGTTTTAGCTTTAGACAGTTCTCAAATTCAAGCAAGCTGTTGTTTAATTGATACAGAAAAAGGCATCTTGTCAGCACAAACTGGTTCAACTTCTATAGCCCATAGTGAAGCTCTTTTGTCGCTTGTAGATAAAGTCCTGAATGGTGTTTCATCAGATCCTGTCGCTTTTACATCACGTAAAAGCTCTGGCCGTAAAAGCTCCGGTAAAAATATTGATGCGTTTTCTGTAGGAGTTGGGCCTGGTTCTTTTACTGGGATTCGTATTGGATGTGCTACCATCAAAGCTTTTTCCCAAGTTTTTAAAAAACCAATCTTGCCTTTTTCTTCGTTAAAAGCACTAAGTTTTTCAAGTCCAAAAAAACTGCTTTCAGAGGTTTTTGTTCCTGCATATCAAGGGCAAGCATTCCATGGTAAGTGGGATCTACAAACCAAGAACTGGAGTGAGGATGTGATTTCTTCTCCACAATCTTTAGAACGCACTTTCGTATCACCTCAAGGAATTTATAATGTGATTGTTCATGAGCTGGCTACAAGAGGGCAAAATGTTTTTTTAGACTACAATAACTTGCAAGCAAACTACATGCGCGCTTCTCAAGCTGAAATTAAACTAAAGAATTTAATCTAACCAATAAGTTTTTACATATGGATAAGATAAAATTTTCTCATCTTTAGTAACTAAAGTAGCACCTTGATTTAATGCAGTGGAAACTAGAATTCTATCAGCTGGGTCTGGATGGAAAGGTTCATTTAAAAATACAGATTTTAAAAAAATTTGATAATTCACATCCAACAACTGTAAATTTTGTATCGAAACTACTTTTTGGATCCATGTATCAAGATCAAAAGCAAGCATGACCCGTCCCTTTTTGTGGAGCATTGCAATCTCCCAAAAACTAATTGCAGAAATAAATAGTTTTTTTTCATTTTGTGATTTTATTATCAACTGAACTAATTTTTTAGACAACCGAGAGGGGTCTGATATCCACCACAACAGTACATGCGTATCTAGAAGAATCATTTCAATGCATCCCAATCCTCCATACCTACAGGAGTAAAGGGGTCTTCATATTTAAGAACCGAACCTCGTAGTTGATCAAGCACGCGAGGTGCTTTTTTGTTAAATGGAAGTATTTTTGCGACTGGTCGTCCACGATCGGTAACAATAATTTGCTCCTTTTTTTGCTCCACAAGCCTTAAATAACTTAAAAGTTTTGGCTTTAGTGCAGACTTTGGGATTTCAATCGACATTGCAAGTATTCCTTTCATATTGGACCAGGTCTTGATGACCTGGTCTTATTTTAACAGGGATTATAGTTTATTGCAAAAAGATTATATTGTAGAAATGTATTAAAAGTTTTGTTATCTTTACTACTAAATGAAAAAAATTTTAAAAAATAATCTACTACCTTTACAGCTTGAGGGCTTGCCCTATGTTTTAGGAGGTATATTGCTCTTTTTAGCAAGTGCTATGATTTTCTCAAAAGAGCAGCATGGTGAGAGTTTATTAAAGATTTGTGTATGGGTATTTTTCACAGTTCTTTTTTCATTGTTTACATTGTTTTCAATTTGGTTTTATCGCAATCCTCCAAGGCACACTCCATTAGATGACCCCAAGGCGGTTTTTTCTCCTGCAGATGGGACAGTATTAAAAATTGAAAATACTCAAGGTACAAAAATTGGAGAAGGCCAAGCAAAAAAAATTAGTATTTTTATGTCCCCCGTAGATGTGCATATTAACCGTACACCAGTAAGTGGGGTTGTAGAAAGTATCTATTACCATCAAGGAAAATTTTATAGAGCTGATATTGATAAAGCATCTCAAGAAAATGAACACAATGTCCTTGTTATGAAAACCGATGCAGGATTAAAAATCGCCTTTGTTCAAATTGCAGGATTTATAGCAAGAAGAATTGTATGTTATGTCGAAGCAGGAGATCATCTTAAAGCTGGTGAGCGATATGGGATGATTCGATTTGGATCCAGAATGGAAGTGATTATGCCCTCTTCTTCACAAGTATTAGTTAGTGTTGGTGAGAAAGTAAAAGCAGGGCTCACTAAATTAGCGAGGACAGCATGACACTTAAAAAAAGTTATTTACTACCTAATCTTTTTACAACTGGAAATATGTTTTGTGGTTTCTATTCTATTATTTCTGCTTTATCTGGAAATTTTAGTACAGCAGCTTGGTCTTTAATAGTTGCCATGTTCTTTGATGCAATGGATGGCCGGGTAGCGAGACTGACAAAATCCACCAGTAGCTTTGGCATGGAATATGATTCCCTTGCAGATTTGTTATCCTTTGGTGTAGCTCCTGCGCTGATTTCTTATCTTTGGTGCTTGAAGCCTTACGGAAGGCTAGGTTGGCTAGCTGCCTTTATCTATCTTGTGTGTGCAGCGCTTAGGCTAGCACGATTTAATACAAATATTCAAGTCGTTCCTAAAAAATATTTCCAAGGTATGCCGAGCCCTCTAGCTGCAGCACTTATAGCAACCGGGGTTTTGTTTTTCTCAAATGTGACCATCCCTAATCTTCCACAGGAAATTTTTACATTATCTTTGCTTCTCTTAGCGGGCTCTTTGATGGTGAGCACACTTCGTTTTCCATCTTTTAAGGAATTTAAAGTAAAAAAAGAAAATTCATTTGGTGTTTTAGCAGTAGGTGTATTGGTTTTTATCCTGATTGCTTCTCATCCTGAAACAGTTCTGTTTGTAATAGCTTCATCTTATACTTTGGTAGGAATTTTTATGAATTTGTATCGTGTACTTCTCAATAAACAAACGAACTCACTAGTTATAGATGAAAATGTTAAGTAAAATTAATGTGGGCTTAGTTGGAGCTACAGGAGCTGTTGGAAGAGAAGTATTAAGGATTTTAGAGCAGAGACACTTTCCGCTAGCAAGCTTAAAAATATTTTCTTCTTCCAAAAGTGCAGGGCGTCCTATTCCCTTTCATGGTGCTGAGATTTTTGCTGAAGAGCTAAAAGAGGATGAAAGTTTTAAAGGGTTAGATCTGGTTTTTTTTGCCACTAGTAGTTCTGTAAGTGAAAAATATGCTTGGAAAGCTGCACAAACAGGAGCTTTTGTAATTGATAATTCTAGCTGTTTTCGTATGGATCCTCATGTTCCCTTAGTTGTTCCAGAAGTAAATGGGGAGGCATTAGAGCGTGCGAAAGAAACAAGGCTTATTGCTAATCCTAATTGCACGACAGCACAAATGGTTGTTGTTTTAAAGCCACTTCATGATCACTTTAATATAAAGCGTATAGTCCTTTCAAGCTATCAAGCTGTTTCTGGCAAAGGTCAGAAAGGGATTAATGAACTAAATAATCAAATCCAAGATTATGTTTTAAAAAAAAGCAGTAAAGTAGAAGCCTTCCCACATCCCATTGCTTTTAATTGTATTCCTCATATTGACACATTTTGGGAGGATGGTTTTACAGGTGAAGAGCACAAAGTCATTGAGGAAACAAAAAAAATATTAGGTAATAACTCTATTCGTATAGCTGCAACATGTGTTCGGGTACCTGTTTTTAATGGACATTCTGAATCTGTAAGTATTGAAACTGAAAAACCCATTAGTCCGCAGCAAGCAAGAGAAGTCTTAAATCAAATTCCTGGTATAAAGGTTATAGATGAGCCACGGAACAATCGATACCCCTTAGCACAACTTGCATCAGGAAAAGATGAGGTGTTCGTTGGAAGAATGAGACAAGATCCATCTTTTTTACCTTCAGAAAATGGGCTGCTTTTGTGGATTGTGGCAGATAACCTTCGAAAAGGTGCAGCACTGAATGCAGTTCAAATAGCAGAAAATTTATTAGATCGTGGAATTTTAAAACCTGGAGCTCCTTTAGATGGTAAAACTTAAGTTATATTTTTCTTACGATGGAACACATTACCACGGATGGCAAAGGCAAGCCAATACTCCCAGCACAATTCAAGAAATTTTTGAGAATAAACTTTCCATGGTTTTTAATAAAAGATTAAGTGTACACGCTTCAGGCAGAACAGATGCTGGTGCACATGCAAGAATACAAGTTGCACACGTAGAAGTAGATTTAAAGCAATCTTTAGAGCAGCTTACCAGTAGTTTAAATAAACTTTTACCTCCTGATATTAGAGTTTTAAAGATTGAAGAAGTTTCTTCAGAGTTTCATGCACAACTCGGTGTTTTAAAGAAAACTTATCTTTATTGTATTGATCCTAGTCCAATACAATGGCCTGTTTTAAGAGATTATGCATGGAATTTGAAGTTTCCCCTAGATTGGGATGCAATAACTGTAGCGACCCATTACCTATGTGGTGAACACGATTTTAGAGCATTTTGTTCTGTAGATCATTCTGCAAAAACCACTATTCGGACACTTTTTGAGGCTTATTGGGGTGAAATGGAGTGCAATGGACTGTTTGAGGCGAAGTTAAAAGTTTTTAGGATTACTGGAAATGGTTTCTTAAAGCAAATGGTGCGTGGAATTGTAGGTACATTGGTTTATATAGGACAAGGGAAGGCTCAGCCAGAACTATTAAAGCAACTTATAAAAACAGGAGATCGTAAATTTTGTGGTCCCACAGCTCCAGCTAGGGGGTTATGGCTTTGGGACATCCTATATGCTTGACGTGTGTTTGAATTTCCTTCATAATGTCTGTGTTGAATGAGCGTAAACAGCAGGATGTTGGAGCGATAAAGTATAATGTTAAATTATGAATGTAAAGTAGAAGTAACATCTCCGATTGCTCGTGAACTTACCATTTCTGTTAAATCAGAAAGTTTACAGAAATATATTGATAAACAATATATAGAACTACAAAAGAAAATTGAAATTAAAGGTTTTAGAAAAGGAAGAGTGCCTCTTCCTATTATTCAAAAATATTATAAAGATCATGCACGAGCAGATGCTTTTTCACAAATTATTGAAGATAGTTGCTCGAAAGCTTTAGCAGATCATCGCATTCAAGCTGTTGGAAGGCCAGAAATAACTCCTACTAATTTTCCTGTAACAGAAAGCGATGATTTTGTTTATAAAGCTAAGGTGGAAATCTATCCTGAAATCAACCTGGTGGATCTTACGAAACTAGTTATTACAGGACCATCCGTAGAAGTTAAAGATGAAGATGTAGAAGAAGCACTACAAACACTCCAACGTAGCAATGCTGAAGTAATTCCAAATGAAAGTTATGAGGGTCCAGCCAAAAGAAATGATTATGTTGTCATTAGTTTTAATGGGAGCACATCTGGAAAACCCCATCCAAAACTTACAGCACAAAACCAACTTGTTCAAATAGGTTCGGGTCAATTGCTCCCACAATTTGATGAAGCGCTAGAGGGGATGCAAAAAGGAAGTACTAAAAATTTTGATCTAGTTTTTCCTCAAACATACCACCAAAAGGAGTTTGCAGGTAAGAGGGCTACTTTTGAAGTAACTCTTCATGAGTTTAAGAAAGAACTTTTACCTGTTGTAGATGAGGATTTTGCTAAAAGATTTAAAGTAGATTCTCTTTTAGAACTAAGAAAACAGGTTTTACAAGCATTAAAAGATGAAAAGGAAACTCAAGCTCAAGAAAAAACCAGGGAGTCTCTTATAAAAACTTTATTGGAAACTCATGCTTTTGAAGTACCTGCTCAGTTTATTGATCAGCAGCTATCGCATCTAATTAAAGACTCAAAAACTTATCTTGAAAAAAATGGATTTACTGAAAAAATGGTACAAGACTCTGTTGAGAAAGAAAAAGAATGGCTCTTAAAACGAGCACATGAGCAAGTGCGTGCTTCTTTAATACTAGATGCTTTAGCTATAGCTAATCAAATTACTGTTGAGCAGAAAGATATTGATTTTGAGTTTGAGAAAATAAGTAAAGGGATGCGAGTGCCAATTGAAAAAGTTCAAGCTGCTTATAACAACCCTGAAATGCTTCAAGAACTTAGGTTTAAAATTAGAACACGCTTAACGATTGATTATGTTTTATCAAAAGCTCAAGTTCAAAAATCCACATGAAAGAAGATTTAAACAAGAATAATCCAGAGGGTGAGCCTAAGGCTGAGTCTATAGAAAAAGATAGCTCCAACTCAAATGAAGAAACTATAGAAAAGACAGCTACTCCAGAAGAAGCTACAAGTGCCACAAACACACCAGAAGCTCAAGCCATCCCAAAAGAATCGAAAGAGGAATCAAAAAAAGAGCCATCAACTGAGATAAAAAAAGAAGATCTAGTTTGTAATTACAAAAGAGGTGAGGTCCTTTTTAAAGAAGGGGATGAGACTAAAGATCTTTATATTATTCAAAGTGGTACTGTTAAGATTTATAAGAAAGTTGCTGAGAAACTCCTTCCATTAGCCCTTGTAAAAAGGGGACAGTTTGTTGGGGAACTTTCTTTTTTTGATGATAAACCACGCTCTGCTTCTGCAGAAGCTGCGACAGATTTAAGAGTTATCAAGTTGGATCAGTTAAAGTTAGAAAATGAAATGAAAAAATTACCTAGCTGGCTTCTTGTCTTAATTAAAAGTATTGCAGAAAGGGTTCGCTCAGCAGATGACCTTGTTCAACGAAATCAGATTGTAGATGCTCAAATCGACAAGCAATTTAAAAAATTAAGTTAAACCAAACCCAATTCTTTTGTTAAAAGTGATCGAGTGCCTTCTAATTCTTCCAACAAAAAATGCCTGTTGATAACCAAAGGTTTTCCAATAGTAATTTGAATGGTGTTCAGTGGTAGCGGGATTGTTACCCACTGACCTGCTATTTTCCATTTAAATTGAAATGTTGCTTTCCATCCAATTGGAATTAAGGGCACATTAGCTTGTTGTGCTAAAATAAAACAACTTGCTTTACATTGGTGAGAAGTTCCATAAGCACCATCTGCAGATAAAGCAACAGGACGGCCTTGTTTTAACTCATCCACAAGGTTTAAGAGAGCATGGCGCCCACCTCCCTCATAGGATCCTATTGCTACTTTTAAGCCTACGAGGCGTGTAAGTCGTGTTATGAAATCTGTTTTTTGTTTTGGTGTCATCAAAATAGCCAATTTTTTCAAGCTCAAATAATAAGCTAAGAAAAAAATATGTTTAAACCAAAAAGTATAAATTGCGGGTCTTGTTTCTTGAAACATAGAGAGGGACTCAGGGTGTGTGCTGACTAGATTAACTCTCGATGTTAGAGCAACTATCCAAAGGTAAAAGTACCCTATTAAAGCTAACATATCTTTTATTATAGTCGAAAAGTTGACTTTATGGTGCACTAACTTTGTTATGGCACGGGTTTCTATAATTACTGCTCTTTATAATCATGAAAAATATATACGGAAGGCTATAGAGTCTGTACTTTCTCAAACCTATTCTGATTGGGAACTTTTAATTTGGGATGATGGATCTCAAGATCAAAGTTTACAAATTGCTCAATCTTATGCACAAACCCATCCTAAAAAAATTAAAATTTATACTCATGATGGAGCTAAAAACCAAGGCCAGGAAAAAACCCGTAATTCAGCAATTAAAAAAGCCAGTGGAGAATTTTTATGTCTCTTAGATTCCGATGATTTTTATCACCCAGAAAAACTAGAAAAGCTCTTGCCTTGTTTCCATGACAAAAAAGTAGGGCTTGCTTATGGAAAGGTAGATTTTTTCTTTGAGGATGCAGGACGGATCAGATCTTCTGGCATACAGCACACACCACAAGGCAATGTTTTAAAGGAATTATTAAAAGATAATTTTTTATGTGCTGGCGGTACCATGTTTCGTTATAAATGCTTAGAAGAAAATAAAACGATGTTTGATAGTTCATTTCAAACCTGTGGTGAATATCCACTTTGGATTGAGATTGCAAGATCCTGGACGTTTTGTTACGTACCTGATGTCGTTGCATTTTGGAGGACTCATCCTCAAAACACAGGTAAAAAACTTTCTTGTTTAGCTAAGCAAGAACTGGTTTGGCTCACTCAAAATTTACTAAGCAATCGATTATATGAATCCTATACTAAAGAACTAAAAGAAGTTTTAGTCCAGAGACACTATGACTACGCGTGTGTATTATATGACTCTTTCCGATTTCAAGAAGCAAAAGATGAATTTAAAAAAATTTTACAAAAACCAAAAGCTAAGATTCTTTTTTATGCCTTAGGACTAGGCTCTGTTATAAATTTTTCACTAGTATATTTAAAGCGGTGGTTAGGAAATTCAAAAAAAATATTACATGGATGAAGTGGTGTTCATTGTCATGTGGATTCGATTTAAGCATTCCCATTTAATGCGGTCTTCAGAAGTATCTAATGCCCATTTGTAGTGGTAATACTCATTTAAAACATTTCTTTGTTGGATTCCAAAGTTTGTACCCTTCTTATTTATAAAAAACGTGAACTTTCCAAACCAAGTTGCAAGTTTTTCTCGATAAGCTTTTTTTAAATCAATTGTTTTTAATAATTCTTCACCAAGCCTTCTTTTCAGTGTGTATGTAGATAAAGGGATGGCTTCTTTTTCATATTGTGCAATCAATCCATCCCTCTCTAAGGGAGTGGGTTGTGGTGGTTTTATGTTGTCTTCTTTTTGCAAGGGTGGCACATCAGGAGGCTCTTGTGGTTCTTGAATTTTAAGTGGATCATATTTTTGATCCAAAGATAACTGAGCCATGATTTCAGAGTATGATTTGACAGCTTTTACAGGTGCAATTCCTTTTTCTTTTTCACGGTATTCTGCTGAATAAAGAATACCATTATAAATGCCCTCATAATGTCCGCCTTGTTCTAGAACATTCAGATACTTCGTAAATTCCTCCTCATTTCTTAAGTCACGCTCTAAAACAACTTTAAAAAGTTCACGAATAAATTCACCATTTACATATTGGTCATCAATTGTTGGATTTTGTGGATCAGAAATAGCTTTTTGTTTTGTTCTTTCAAACTTTAGTGAAAAAAATGGCCCAATATTTTTATTAAAAAACTGTAAAATATTTTCAGGTACTATGCAGCCTGGTAATAAAACACAACAAAATAGGATTGTTAAAAAAGGTTTTCCTAAAGCTTTTGGAGGTTGACTTGATTTCATTTTAAATCCTACACCAGAAAGAATAAGTAGAGTTATAGCATAAGGCAACATTTGGATCCATTGTACAGGAACTGCTTGCCCACTTGGAAAAACAACTCCTTGAAGTAAAATTTGAGAAGCTTCTACAAGACCAAAAATAAAACTTCCAAGGAACGCTCCATGAGGAGTCCATCTGCCAAGAATAAGAGCTGCGAGTGCAATAAAACCGCGTCCAGCTGTCATGTTGCGAGAGAATCCACTTCCATGTTCGATTGAAAGATAAGATCCTGCTATGCCACAGAGCACACCTGAGAACAGTATACCAATCCATCGAATTTTTTTTACAGATATCCCTTGGCTTTCTAAAGTTTCAGGGTGTTCACCAGCAAAACGTAAGTACTGACCAAATACGGAATATCTATGTACAAACCAAAACAATATACAAAAGATGAAGGATAAAAACATAAAAGGAGAGATTCCAATGATTGGCTGAACTCTTTGTGAAAGCTCTAATGCAGGAGTTCCGCTGGATGCTCCATAGAAGGCTTTACACAATAGAGGAGGAATACCAAATCCAAGCAAGTTGATTGCTAATCCACTAATGATTTGATTTGTTTTAAAATGAATGCATAAAATAGCGTGGAGGCTAGCTAAAAGAAGTCCCGCACCCATGCCACCCAATAAACCTAAAATGGGGTTGCTTGTTTGATGAGCCACAGCTGCAGCACTAAAAGCTCCAAACAGCATCATGCCTTCTAATCCAATATTAATTGTGCCAGATCGCTCACTGAAATAACCACCATATGCTGCAAGTGAAAGGGGTGTGCAAAGTCTAAATGCAGTACTGATGAAAACAAAAATCTCACTCATTTTTTGCCCTTATTTAACGCCAAAGCCAGTACAATCAGGGCTTCGATCACACTAGAGAGATCCCTGGTGATTTTTTCAGTTTCAATATCTAAGTCTAGAGCGCCTTTGTGTAAAGCTCCAAGCAGGAGTGAGGAAAAAACAAATCTAAGTTTGTTCCCTCTACAAAGCAGAGCTATAGCTATTCCACTAAATCCATAACCTGGCGAAAAAGAATCAATAAGCCTGTAAGTGTTACAGTACACTTCATGAAATCCTACTAGTCCTGCTAATCCTCCAGAAAAAACAAAGCTAAAAAAAAGTGTCTTTTTTATATGGATCCCATTGGTTTGCGCTGCCACTGGATTTTCACCTGTAGCACGTAGTTTAAAGCCTCCCCATGTGCTATAAAAAAACCAAAAAACTGCTAGGCATAATACCATAGCAACAGGAAATCCAGGAGTCATTTGTAGCCATGCTTTTGGAATTTGCACTGAGCTTGCGAGCCAAAGTGTTTCTGGGTTTTGGGTTTCTGGATTTTTTAATGGATTTAAAATTGCCCAGTTCACAAGTGCATACGCAATAAAATTTAACATGATGGTACTAATTACTTCATGTGTGCCCTTTTGTGTTTTAAGATAAGCAGCGATGGAGCTCCAACAAGCCCCACCTAAGAAAGCAGCAACAAATCCACCTACCCAAGATAACATGATAAAAAACATTGAAGTATCGTTAGAAAACCATGACTTACAAAAAACTCCCCAACAGATAGAAAACAGAGCGCCGATATAGAGCTGTCCTTCAGCTCCAATATTAAAAAGTCCTGCTTTAAGTGCGAGGCTAACTGATGTGCCAGTGAGTAATAAGGGAGTTGTATAAAACAAAGTATAAGAGAAGTTTTCTTTGGATCCAAATGCAGAATCAAAAAGAATTTTAAAAACATGAAGTGGAGACTCACCAACGATCAACACCACTCCTGCAGTTAATAAAAAAGCAAGTGCCCAGGTGAAAATCATTGGATTCCGTCTCGCGTCCACATCACGTTCCCGCTCCTGTCGTTGCTCCACAGAGCATGTGATGACCAATTTGAAATTCGTCATAAGGTGGGCCTACAAACCACTTTATGATTTGTCCCTTATAGAGCGCTCCAATTTTATGGGATAAATTCATGAGTTCATCGAGCTCACTCGAAATTAATAAAACAGCTGCACCATTTTTTGCAATTTCAAGGAGTTGTTTGTGTATGAATTCTATTGCACCAAGATCGACTCCACGAGTTGGATGAATAGCTAAAACCACAGATTGGTGGTTAAGCTGAGAAAGCTCTCTTGCAATAATAAGTTTTTGTTGATTGCCTCCAGAAAGGGCATGTGCCAACAGTTTTGGCTCTGGCGGCCTTATGTCATAAGTTTTAAGCAAGCTTTTTTCATCCAGTGTTGTTTTGCCAAAATAAGAGAAAACTCCCTTTTGTTTAACCAGATTGCGTTTTAGTCTAAGATTCTCTGTCAAATTAAAAGACAAGATTAGACCTTCTTCCTGTCTGTTTGCAGGAATGAGTGCTTGTGTAAAAGGCAAAACTTTTTGAATAAGATTTTCCTGGCCATGGCCTTCTATACCCGCAATACCAGTGATTTCACCAGAATGGAGTTCAAGCTCCTCAAGTTTTAATAAAGCCTTGGATTGAATATCAGTTTGAGGAGTAACCCGGGGGAGTTTTAGCCGCCTACCCACCATCAGCTCTGAAAGTTCTTCTATGCTTGTTTCTGCTGTCTTTCGCACTCCAACTGTTTTTCCTGCTCTAAGAACTGTTACTTCATCTGCTATGGCTAGAACTTCTTTTAATTTATGGGTAACTAAAAGCATAGTTTTTCCTTGTTTGCGTAAAGTACGAAGCGTATTTAAAAATTTTTCTACTTCCTGTGGAGTAAGAACTGCTGTTGGTTCATCTAAAATCAAAAACTGTGCATTTCGATAGAGGACTTTTAAAATCTCACAACGGCTTTGCATTCCCAAAGGAAGCTCACGAATAAACTTTTCTAGAGGAACGTCTAGTCCTGTGTCTTGCATGAGCTTTTGGAGGTTTTGTTTTTCTTGTTTACGCTTTCTTAATCCAAAAGTGCTTTTTTCAACACCAAGGACTAAGTTATCCAGGACCATTTCTGTTTCAGCTAACATGAAGTGTTGGTGGACCATTCCAATGCCTTGCTTAAAAGCAGCTATGGGAGACCAAGGATGACAAAGTTTTTCATTATAAAAAATTTGTCCACTGTCTGGTTGTACAAGTCCAAAAAGAATTTTCATGGCAGTGGATTTTCCAGCTCCATTTTCACCTACTAAAGCATGGATGGTGCCTGGCTGAATATTTAGATATACGTTTTGATTAGCTAGAACTGGTCCAAATGATTTTGATATGTTTTTGAGTTCGCAATGGATACTCATTATTTTGTTTTATAATAATCTACAACTTGGATTTTCTTAGCAAGGATATCATTTTTAATAGTGGTTATTTTTTTGATTTCATCTGGTGTAAAAAGTTTTTCATTATAGGAGTCTAGCGCCCAATCAATACTATTGCTGTTTAAACCAAATCGTTTAATTCCGCCTTTAAAAGTTCCTTCCGTGAGATCCTCAATAGTATTGAAAACTGCGGTGTCTACTCTTTTTAGCATGCTCGTTAAAATAAGACCTGGCTTGATCCAATTTTGATTAGAGTCTACGCCAATAGCAAATTTTTTAAAACTTTCAGCAGCATCAAAAACCCCATTGTTGCTTGCTCCAGCTGCAGCAAAAACAATATCTACCCCACGGCTGTATTGATTCTGTGCAAGTTCTTTTGCTTTAGTTGGATTATTCCACGCATCGCTTGTGACTCCAACATAGTTAATCAATACTTTAACATCTTTTTTTGCAGCTTTTGCTCCTTGAGAGTATGCCTTCTCAAATCTTCTAATGAGTGGAATATCCATGCCACCTACAAATCCAATAGAGTTTGTTTTTGTTTTAAGTCCAGCAATATACCCAACAAGATAAGATCCTTCGTGCTCTTCAAAAAGGAGTGCTGCTACGTTTGGAGCATCAACAGGTGCATCTATAATAGCGAATTTTTGATCTGGCATTTCTTTTGCTAGTTTTTTTACTGTTTCAGCTTGTGCAAAGCCTATTCCAATAATGAGATCGAATTTTTTTGATGCAAACGACCGCATTGCAGGTTCAAAAAGATGGTCACTGCTCACTTCAATTTCTTTTAAAAATATTTTTAACTTTTCTTTTGCTTCTGTAGCACCTCTAAATGCTGCGGTATTAAATGACTTGTCATCTTTTCCTCCCTTATCGAGGACTAAAGCGACTTTGAGTTGTGCAGCTTTTAGGGAGTAAGGTACCGCAAACAGTAGGAGTGTTAAATATAGGATTTTTTTGAACATGTTCTTTTTTGTAACTTAAAGTTTTACTTCTTACAAGTGTATCTTATGCTTATTTTATAAGCTGAAGTATCCATGCTAAATTTGACATAAAACGGGAATGATATAAAATAACATATAAAAGGAGAGATCAATGAAAAAAAAATTTTATGTTGTATCTATTGTAATGGGGCTTTTAGTGGTTGGTAGTTCACTGTATATGAATCGTGTGATTGGCGCTGAGTCTGGTAGTGTTTCTTCAGTAACAACTGGAATAGTGCCCACACTACAGCAAGATGAGCAACCATTGCGTACAACAGCCCCGGAGAAAATCGAAGGCAAGACAAGACTTCTTTTAGCTCAAGGTAATCCAGCTGAAGAAGCAGCCCGTGCGGAAGCAGCCGTTCGTAGAGAGTCCAGACACTCTCAGCAACAAAGAAGTGCGCGAGGTACAATGATGAACAACTTGCAAGCCAATCCGGGTAGACCAGCACAGCAAATGATGAGACAAGGCGCTAGAGAAGCGTCACGTTTTAATAAGCAGATGCCTGCTAATGCTCGAGGTAACATGATGAATCCTGGTGGTGGAGCTGGTATGGTGGGGCATTAAAGCACACACGCTAATTTTTAAATAAATTTGAAATTTCGATTGTTTTTTCATTCTTACAAAGAACACCTGATTGCCGTGGGTGTTCTTTGTCATTTTCTATTAGGCGGGATGGCAGTTATTCCACCAAGAAGTTATATCTATGATATTCCGGGAATTCGGCAGGCGATAGAATTTTATCAGTCCCAGCGTTTTGAGCAGTCCTGGCCTATGTTTTCCCCACCACCTAGGGACTCTGCAGGTCTTTCTTATGCTGTGAAATTTGAGCGTGGATGGAGTGAGCTTCTGAGTTTACAAGAACCTGTGATCCAGCAATTACGGAGCAATTTTATTCAACCTCGAGGTGCATTTCGGGTGGCTACCCATCTGAGAATTGATAGTAAAAAAGATATTTTTCAAAGGTTACTGAACTCCAAGGACCAGCGTGCTTTTTATTATCAGCAGCTTGTGGACTATTATTGTCACGGTGATGGAAAAATTAAAGGAGCACAGAAAATCCGCCTTTACGTTGAGATTAAGGGACTTCCTAATTTTTTTCAAAAAGACGATAACGGTGATGTGTATCCTCCGCCAGAAGAATACAACCGTCGGTTTCCTATTTACGAAGAAGCTTGCGATCATGTTCAAGGTTGAAATTTTGCAAATAAGAAATTGGTTTTTTGAAAAAGGGCAGGGCACGACTGCAGATTTTCTTCGAATAGGTTTCGGGTTACTTTACCTTTACATGCTTTGGGATATTTATCCACATTTGGATTTACTTTTTGGACACCAAGGGCTGTTTGGTACTTTGAGTCCGGAATATATTGACCGTCATCATATCCTTCATCTCCTTTATAAATATGACTCTCCGTTACAGCTTCAAATTTGGTTTTGGATCTCAGTGGTTCTATGTCTTTTTACAATTTTGGGTATTTTTACCAAAGTTTCGCTCATTCTTACATATTTTTCTTTAATGTTGTTTCAAGAACGTGATCCATGGATGCTTTTCGGTGCAGACAAGCTGATGAAGCAGGCCGGGGTTTGGTTGTTGTTTCTAAATTATAGTTCTGTATTTTCATTGAGCCGTTTTTTTTTCAAAAAAACAGGCAAAACTAAACGGAGTGAACCGATACCTCTATGGCCAGTAAAGGCTTTTCAAATCCAGGTTGCGTTGGTTTATTTTGCAAGCTTTATTGCTAAAGCTTCAACAGATCTTTGGCAAGATGGCTCTGCATTGTTTTATGCTATCCAACTTCGGGATTGTGGTCATAATTTTGTTCCTTGGATTTTAGAGCAAAAACTTCTACTTACTTTTATGAATTATATGGCGCTAACCTTTGAAGGGCTTTTTTTGTTCTTGATATTTTGGAAACCTACGCGTTGGATTGCACTGCTCAGTGGTGTGGCCTTCCACCTGGGAATTGATCTTTTGATGCATATCCGTTTTTTTAGTTTGACTATGATTTGGAGTTATATCGCATTTTTATATCCTACTGAGATTAAACGCGTCCTTTACTGTGTGAGATCCTATGTTATCCTTGCAAAGTCTAGGATTATTGATGGCACTGCTAAAATTTTTTAAAAAAAAATTAAAAGATTGTTTTCCTAACCTTAACGGGTCCACTCCTGTATGTGTAGCGTGTTCAGGAGGTGTGGACTCGATGGTCCTTTTAGACCTCACAAGGCAAACTTTTAGTCCTGTTCAAATTTGCTATGTGGATCACAAGCAAAGAAAAGACACCCATTTAGAAAAAGAAATAATTTCAACTTATGCAAAAAACCATGCGCTGGTTTTTCATAGATTGGAAATTCCATTGAAACCCAATGCCTCAGAAGCTTGGATGAGAAAGATGCGCTACGAAGCTTTAATCCAGCTTGCAAAATCCCAAAACACAGTTGTTTTTACAGCACACCATGCAGATGACAATCTGGAGACTTATCTTTTTAAATTATTGCGCGGAACTCATCCACAAACTTTAAAAGGAATTTCAGAGCAAGTAGAAATGTTCGGGGTTAGATTTTATAGACCATTGCTTGGATTTATGAAGCAGGAGCTAACCCAGTGGGCAATCCAAAATCAAATTCCTTGGTATGAGGACCAGACAAATGTATCTCAAAAATATGCAAGAAATCAAATCAGAAAAAATCTTATCCCTCATTTAGAAAATTTTAGACCTGGTGCAAGAAGGCGATTGCTTTCTTTTTTTTCAGAACTTGAAAAGCTTCATGCAAACACAGTGCTAGAGGATTATTCACAGGAGCTTCAATCCAAGGAAGGCTTAAAAATTAATAACATAGAGTTTTTTTCTTTAAAAAATACTTTAGATATTTTTTTGGGTGAACTGAGCCATTCTACAAAAAAATCTCATTGGGAGAATGTAAAACGACAGCTTGGTCTTCGAAAAATCCAAAAGTTACCATTAAAAAAACTCCAGTTTCCAGGGGGCTCAATTTTAAGATTTCAAGGCAATGCTCTTTTTTGGGATAAAACTTTGTGATACGCTTTCTTAAGGCAGGAGCATTTACATCATGTAATGGCGACACACGCAAATGTGACAAAGGATAAGGTTTTACTATATGAAACAATCGCACAAAACTATTGCACTTTGGGTCTTTATGATCTTGGTTTTTGCTGTTCTGTTTAAGCTATTTGATCCAGGCAATCGCAATCGCAAAGAAGTAAAATTTAGTGATTTTGTAAAGGCAGTTAAAGAACATAAAGTTGCTGAGATAACTTTTAAAGGTGATGACACCATTGTAGGTGTATTTAAAGATCCTCAACCACCAGATGGAAAAAAATATTTTGAAACTATAGGGAACACTGAAAGTAGCCGGATTTTTGAAATTTTAGAACAAAATGGAATTATTCCAAATTACGAGAGAGCAGAAAAAACTCCTTTTTGGCAACAAGTGCTTATTTCGTGGTTTCCCATGCTACTTTTGTTTTTTGTTTTTTTTCTATTCATGCGTCAAATCCAAATTGGTGGGGGAAAGGCCATGTCATTTGGAAAGTCTCGAGCACGCCTAATGACAGAAAACTCCCAGCGTATGACATTTAAGGATGTAGCGGGAGTGGACGAGGCTAAAGAAGAGTTACAAGAAATTATAGCTTTTTTAAAAGATCCTAAAAAATTTACAAAACTTGGAGGACGAATTCCAAAAGGTGTGCTTTTAGTAGGCCCTCCAGGAACTGGAAAAACTTTACTGGCTCGAGCAATTGCAGGTGAAGCTAGCGTTCCATTTTTTTCAATTTCTGGTTCTGATTTTGTTGAAATGTTTGTAGGAGTTGGCGCTTCGCGCGTGAGGGATCTTTTTGACCAAGGGAAAAAACATGCACCATGTATTATTTTTATTGATGAAATTGATGCAGTTGGAAGACATCGTGGAGCAGGTCTAGGTGGTGGACATGACGAGCGTGAACAAACCTTAAACCAACTACTTGTTGAAATGGATGGCTTTGAAAGTAACGAAGGGGTTATTTTGATTGCAGCAACAAATAGGCCCGATGTTTTAGATCCAGCTCTGTTGCGACCAGGACGTTTTGATAGACGAGTTGTGGTTAGTAAGCCAGATATAAAAGGACGTTCTCAAATCCTTCAAGTCCATACACGTAAAACTCCGTTAGCATCAGATGTGGATCTTAATGTTATTGCAAGAGGTACCCCAGGCTTTTCTGGTGCTGATCTTGAAAACCTCGTCAATGAAGCAGCTTTAATTGCAGCAAGATTAGATAAGAAATACTTAGAAATGTTTGATTTTGAGCGCGCCAAAGACAAAGTTCTTATGGGAGTAGAAAGAAAGAGCATGGTGATTTCAGATGAGGAGAAAAGAAATACTGCTTATCATGAAGCTGGGCATACACTTGTAGGAAAGCTTTTGCCAGGAATGGATCCTATACATAAAGTAACAATTATCCCTCGTGGTATGGCTTTAGGAGTAACTCAAACACTTCCAAAAGAAGATCGGTTGAGTTTAACGAAGGCAAAAGCAGAAAATACCATTGCTTTTTTAATGGGTGGTCGTATTGCTGAAGAGACTATTTTTGGTCACCAAACAACAGGTGCGGGCAATGACATTGAGCGAGCCACGGATCTTGCAAGAAAAATGGTTTGTGAGTGGGGCATGAGTGAGGTGTTAGGCCCTTTAACTTTTGGTCAGAAGGAAGAACAAGTTTTTTTAGGTCGCGATATTGTTCAGCAACGCAATTATAGTGAAGAAACAGCAAAGCTCATTGATAAGGAAGTAAGGACTATTGTTGAGCGCAACTACCAAAGAGCAAAAAAACTTTTAACAGAAAAGATTGAAATATTACATAATTTAGCAAAAGCATTGCTAGAATTTGAAGTGTTGGATGGGGAAGAAGTGGATTCAATTGTATCTGGGCAGCCTTTAAAGAAAAAACCAGTAGTTTCTATGACTCAACTTCCTCCTTCTTCTTTGCAACCACAAGAAGTTGGTGCGGTAACTGTACCAGCAGCAGGTAGTACAAAACCTGTTCCTGCATGACGTTACTAAAACAAGAACGTGTCGAGCGCCACAACCAGGCGTAGCAAGAAAGGCTTCAGGAAATTGAATGAATTTATTGATACCGTAGGAGGAAATTTCCGCTGGATTGATGCAATTGATATTGCTGCAGTATCTTATGTTGTTTATCGAATTTTGCTTTTAATTAAAGGTACTCGAGCTGTTCAAATGCTCACTGGTTTGGGTATTTTGGGGCTAGCTTTTCTAGCGTCTATTCGATTTGAGTTTTTTACTCTTCATTGGTTGTTATCTTATTTTTTTGATGCTCTTATTTTAATTGTAATAGTACTTTTCCAAGATGACTTACGAAGAGCATTAACCCATGTAGGCAAAAATCCTTTTTTTGCAACTACAACTGCAGAAGAAGAACAGGAAGTTTTAGATGAAATTGTAAAAGCTGCTACCATGCTTTCTCAAAATCGGATTGGGGCACTGATTGTGATTGAGCGTGAAACTGGACTTCGTACTTTTATAGATACTGGAATGAAAGTTGATGCTCAAGTAAGAGCAGAACTTCTCCACAGCATTTTTATTCCAACAAGTCCTATCCACGATGGCGCAGCCATTGTATCTAATGGAAGAATTGCTGCTGCAGGCTGCTTTTTACCACTTACTAAAAACTTAAATTTAGATAAAAAATTTGGGACTCGTCATAGAGCTGCTTTAGGTCTTGCTGAAGAGACTGATGCAGTCATTATTTTAGTATCTGAAGAAACTGGAAAAATGCATTTAGTACAAACTAGTAAATTTAATGAAGACCTTTCTGAAGAAGAATTAAAAAATAGCCTTGCCTTAATTGGTGGAAATTGGAGAGCATCTATTCAGCGTCCATTAGAGGCTTCAAACCATGTTTAGTAAGTGGTTTACAGGTCTCCCTCTAAAGATTACTAGTGTCCTTATCGGGATAGTATTATGGTTTATAGTGCTAGGTTCACGTAATGTTGAAATTACAAAAGATGTTCCAATAGAGATTACTACTCCTGCTGATTTAACAATCGTAAATGAAGTAACAGATCGAGTTTCATTTCGCTTGTCTGGACCTAAAGCTTTTTTAAGGAATCTTTTGAATCGTAAAGAAGATCCTATCCGTATAAATTTAACAAACTCAAAGGCTGGTCCTGTAATTTATCGTTTCTACCAAGATAATATTCAAGTACCTTTGGGAGTAAAAGTGTTAGCAATCAACCCTACATCAGTATCTATTCGATTAGAGCCTTTAAAAAAGAAAGAGGTTAGTGTTAAGCTTATAACCCATGGGGAATTACAAGCAGGTTATCGTTTGTCCAAACTAGAACTCATTCGAAAAGTAGTACGCCTTCGTGGTGCAGAGTCCTTTCTCAATACGCTGTCTGAAGTACCAACAGTACCTTTTGATTTGAGTCAAATCCAGAGTAGTGGGGAACAAGAAATTGCGTTGGATTTTTCAAAATTACATCTTGTTGGTGGAGTGAATCCCCCTAAATTGTGGCTAGATGGAGAAGTTCCACGAGTGCGCTATGATTTAATCCATATTACAGCTAATTATAAAATTCGAAATGCAGACATCAAAGTTCTTACAAACAGAAGATTTTCTATTAAACCTAAAGAGGTCAACTTGTATGTGAAATGTAGTGCCGAAGATTTAAAGCATTTAGATCGATCAAAGGTTTTTGGGGTTGTAGATTTAAGAAACAAAGGGGCAGGAACTTATGAGATCGCAGTTACTGCACAGTTGCCAGATAAAATAAAAATAATTAAGCTGTTACCAGCTAAAGTTAAAGTAACACTTCACTAGTTACGAGGAAAAAAATGAAAGAAAAAACTAAACTTTTTGGTACTGATGGTGTGCGTGGTATTGCAAACCAATACCCCATGACTGGTGAATTAGTCATGCAAATTGGAAGAGCTACTGCGTATCTTTTTAGAAGTCAAAACCTACGTCGTAAGACAAAAATTTTAATCGGTAAGGATACACGTCTGTCGGGTTACATGGTTGAAATGGCTATGGCATCTGGAATTTGTTCGCTTGGTGTCGATGTGCTTTTAATTGGACCTATGCCAACGCCTGGGATTGGTTTTTTAACACAAAGCATGCGTTGCGATGCCGGGGTTCAGATATCCGCTAGTCACAACCCATTTTATGACAATGGTATAAAAATATTTTCCTCTAATGGTTTTAAATTACCGGATGAGCAAGAAGCTCAAATTGAGCGGCTTGTACTTTCTACAGAACTAGAAAAATTTAGACCAACTGCCGATCACGTAGGCAAAGCATTTCGTATTGATGATGCATTAGGGAGATATATTGTACATATGAAGTCTACGTTTCCGAAGGATTTAGATCTTCAAGGGGTAAGGGTTGTTTTAGATTGCGCAAATGGAGCTGCTTATAAATCAGCACCAGCAGTTTTTGAGGAGTTAGGGGCAGAAGTCATTAAAAAAGGGGTGAATCCCACAGGTCTTAATATTAATGATAAGTGTGGCTCTCTTTTCCCTGAAAATGTTGCAGTAGCAGCTGTCGAGTATCGAGCTGATATGGGCATTAGCTTAGATGGAGATGGGGATCGTGTCATCCTTTCTGATGAAAATGGAGAAATTGTAGATGGGGATCAAATTATGGCAATTTGTGCCTTAGAAATGAAAAAAAGAGGGGAGTTGAAAAAAGATACAGTAGTTTGTACTCCCATGTCGAATCTTGGATTTGAAAAAGCATTAAGCCAAGTGGGAATTCAAGTTGTACGTACTCAAGTTGGGGATCGCTATATAGTTGAGACGATGAGAAAAGAAAATTACAATTTTGGAGGAGAACAATCCGGGCACATCATTTTTTTAGATCATGCGACTACTGGAGATGGAGTCATTGCAGCTCTTAAAATTCTTGAAGTGATGAGACGTACTGGAAAAAAACTTTCAGAACTAAAAACTTGTGTAAAACTTTTTCCACAAGCTAAAGAAGATGTAAAAGTTACTAAAAAAGAACCTTTCAATAGTATTAAAGAAATTTCCGAAGAAATCCAAGCAGCACAAAAAATTTTAGGAAATAAAGGTAGAGTGTTTGTAAGATATTCCGGTACAGAACCTATAGCACGAGTCATGGTTGAAGGTGAAGACTCTCACCAAGTTCAAAACTTATCTAAGAAAATTGCAGGCTCAATTTTAAGATATTTAGGAGGATAAATGCGTATTGTTACAAGTGAAGAAATGCGAAAATTAGATGAGAGAGGTGTACAGGAAATAGGTATTTCTAGTCTTGTGCTGATGGAAAATGCAGGCATTGAATCTGCTCGTTTGATTAGTCAAATTTGCCAACAAAAAAAATATGAAGGTGAAATTTTAGTTTTTTCAGGAAAAGGTAAAAACGGTGGTGACGGGCTTGTAGTTGCTAGACGGCTTTTTTCTTGGGGTCATAAAGTGCGCGTTTTTTTAATGCATGATCCCTCTGAGTATACACATGAAGCAGGAAATAATTTAAAGATTCTGGAAAAACACAAAACAAAAGTTTCTGTAGTTGATCATGCAGCAGTTTTAGAGGATTATTTTAAAAGTGCTTCTCCTCCTTTTTTAGCAGTGGATGCGCTTTTAGGGACAGGCCTAAAACGTGACATTGAAGGCTTATACTATGACGTGATTGAGCTTTTAAATCACTATGTAACTGAGATCATAGCGTTAGATATTCCTTCTGGAACGAATGGTGACACAGGTACTATTTCAGGAACGAGCACTCAAGCAAGTGTAACTATTTCTTTTGGGTATCCCAAGCTTGGTCATTTTTTAACACCAGGAGCTGTTAAACGTGGGAGACTTTTTCATGTAAACTTAAGTTTTCCACGAGAATGGGAAAAGCAAGGCGATAAATTTTTATTGACTCATTCTAATATTGCACCTCTTTTGCAAAACAGAGACCGTTTTGGACATAAAAATAGCTTTGGACACTGTTTGCTCATAGGTGGAAGCCCTGGACGATTAGGTGCAATTGATATGGCAAGTAAAAGCAGTCTAAAAATGGGCACAGGCCTTGTTACTGTGGCCAGTTGGGAAAATTCTTTTCCTTCACTAGAAATAAAGCTTTCAAGTGAAATTATGAATTTTAGAGTTGTAAAAGAAGGGAATGCGTTTGTTGTTCCAAAACCTGGACTTCAGATTTTTTCATCTATTGTAATTGGACCAGGGCTTGGAATGCGTCCAGATGGAGCAGAACTTTTACGAGAGCTTTTAGCAACCTATACTGGACCACTGGTAGTGGATGCAGATGGATTAAATCTTATAGCAGAGCACAAACTTTATGATGCTGTTTCGAAGCGTCAATCTCCCACAGTATTAACACCGCACCCCGGAGAAATGGCCCGATTCCTTCACGTTACTAAGGAGGCTGTAGTGAAGGATCCAGTATGGGCTGTAAGAGATGCAGCTGAAAAAACAAATGCCATAGTAGTTTTAAAAGGTCCAACTACTTTAATTCATTCTGCAGATGGGACTACATGGTTTAATCACTACCCAAACGATGGAATGGCTACAGCAGGTAGTGGAGATGTTCTAGCAGGAATTATTGGAGGTCTATTAGGACAAAAAATGGGTGCTCTTGAAGCTACCAAATTAGGGGTTTACTTACACAGCCTTGCTGGACATTTTGCTGCTGAACACTGTGGCCATCGTGCAATGACTGCACTAGATATTATAGAAAATACTCGATGTGCTTTTAAAGATTTAAGAGAGTATCAAAAAACTGCTATTCAGCCTTCCTGTGTGGAGCTTTTTTGAGACGCGGAAGCTTTTGCGTGGGAGCATAACACCAAGGACTTAATGGATGGGCATGCGACAAGGGTCGAGGCGAAAGCCGAGCAGTACAATGAGGCGAAAGCCGAGCAGTACAAAGAGGCGAAAGCGACAAAATAAAAAGACTAGTCGACAAGCTGAAAATTTTTTTTTTTCTACATCTGCAGAACATACGCAAAAAATAGGCCTGAAATTAATGGAGGATTTATACTGTTTTTCACCTTTATTGATTTCTATTAAAGGACCAGTTGGAGTTGGAAAAACCACTTTCATTAAAGGACTAGTCTTAAAATGGTTAGAGCTTTCTGGTGAATCACTTTCTGGGCATATTGTAAGTCCAAGTTTTCCCATTGCAAAAATTTATGGTGTACAAAAACCCATTGCCCATCTTGATTTATACCGCCTAGAGAGTTTTCAAGAACTAGAAGAAATTGATTATGAAACATATTTTTATGAAATGCCGTGCTGTATCGTTGAATGGCTTGATAAATTTCCAGAGCTTTTAAAAAAACTTCCTAAACAGATTACAACAATTGAGATCAGTTATGGAAAAAAAACTTCTGATCGTATACTTCAAATCCTGTCATAATGATAATAATTTAAGATTTAAGAAAAGCTTTTGAATAACTTTCAACTCTTTTTTTGGAAACTCAAAGTGCTGACTGGAACTACAAATCCAAACACCTTGCAGCTGTTTTTTAAAGTAAACTGGAAAAATTCCAATGGTGATATGTTTTTGAAATCCAATGTTTTGAAATGTGTTTTTTTCTTGGTTACTTAAATTTTCAAAACTTCCACAAAAAGCTGTTTGTTTTTTTGTGGCTTCTAAAATACTTGGGAAAGTAGCTTGATCAATCATAGAATTGGCAATCTCACTCACAAGCGTTGGGTTTCCAAATCCTAGACGGCCTTGAAGAGTGTCATTTGACACCCCAGAGAAATAAGATATTTCTTCAAAATGAGTAGAAAAATATCCCAAGCAATCTAGCTTGATTAGATTAGAGGAATTAAAGTGAAGTTTTTTTAAATTTTTCTCAAAGGATTTAAGATCTAAAGCATCCACTGCTAAAGTCCCACGAAATTGAGGTGGGGTGGTGGTACCTAAAGTTGGGATGCTTAAAGGAGTAGAAAGTACGGGAGGTATGTGTACAACTGGAATAATGGGATCTTTTGTAACCACTGGTGTAGGAGGTACAAGTGACAAGTTACGGTGCAGCTGAGTTTGGTTTGAACGTCTTGTGGATGGCTTGATTTGTGGTTCTGCTCCAAGTGTTAATTTTTTTCTTTGTAAGAGAGTGGTTACAGTAGGCATTTCTTGGACAATCGTACGTTGTGTTTTGTTGCTTTCCCATTCCTCTCTGTCGCTTTTACTTCCTGTAAAAGCTTTAGCTGTAAACGTTCCAGCTTGATTGTTTTTCACATGCTCCAACTGCAAATTTTTCAGGTTAGTGTTTGTCTTTGAGGATTCTGGTATATCAATTGGTACTTCAAGCGATATACTTGTTTTTTGTGAAGCGCTCATATTCTATCCTAATAAAAATTATAAAGTCCTATACACATTTCATATCGGAATAAGATAGCGATTTTATAGAGCAATTTTTTCCCTAAAAGAGAGTACAGATTTCTTAATTATATTAGGTGGTAAGTATGGTGTTCTAGATTAGTAAAATATTTAATTGACGTAGCTACTACGGTATGGTAGTGAAGAAGAACGCTTTGCAGAAAGCGTAAAGCTTACGCTGCAGAGTGATCTTATTATTAATAAAAACGGGAGGAAGTTAAAATGCGACTTACTTCAAAAGGACGATATGCAGTCCGCGCTATCCTAGATCTTACATTTAGTTCCAATGGTAGACCAGTTCGCTTACAAGAAATTTCTGAAAGACAAAAAATTTCTTTACATTACTTAGAACAGCTCTTTCGCAGATTGCGTAAGGGATCTGTTGTGAAATCCGTAAGAGGTCCTGGTGGTGGGTATGTATTAGCCCGCTCAATGGATGAGATCACAATTAAAGATGTTTTAATTAGTGTTGGTGAAAACATCAATCCAGCTAAAGACTTGATTGGCTCTGATGATATTAAGAGCAACACAGTTGAGTTTGTACTTACTAAGACTTACTTTGAGAATCTTGGTGTGCTGATGCAAGAGTATTTGTCGACGACAAGTGTTGGCGATTTAATTCGCAAGGCTCGTGGACAAGATCTTCCAAAAGCTACACCACAAGCTTCCGATGAGCTACGAGTACCAGAGACCCCAGCATCAATACGCCCAGCGGTGAGAGCTTCTTAAAAATTGGATGTTGTATATCTTGACTATAATGCCTCAACAGTATTACCAGTGTTTTTACAAGGAGACTTTAAAGACCTCCTTGTAAAAACCTATGGGAATCCCTCTAGTCTTCACAAATTAGGACGTCTGAGTCGCAAGTATATCAATGAAGCTAAAGAAATAGTAGCTGCGTATATTCATTGTGATCCAGATAATATTTTTTGGACCTCAGGTGCTTCTGAAGCGAACAGTTGGGTTTTCCACTCTGTTGCACAAAGAGCAAAACAACAAGGGAGAAGCCCACATTTCATTGTTTCAGAGATAGAGCATGAATCCACATTATTAGCTGCAAAGGCAATAGATGGTGCACAAGTCTCATATTTGCGCGTTCATCGAAATGGGTGCGTTGATCTCAATCATTTGGATGAACTCTTAGATCAAAATACTTCGTACGATCTTGTATCTGTTCTTTATGCTAACAATGAAACAGGAGCTATTCAGCCCATAGAAATAATTTCAAAAAAATGTCAGAATTTTAATGTATCCCTTCATGTTGATTGCGTGCAAGCATTAGGTAAGGTTTCTTTTTCTTTAAAAAAATTAAATATTACTTATGCTACTTTTTCAGGACATAAAATTGGTACTCCAAAAGGGGTAGGTTTTTTAGTTATGCAGCCGGAGCTTTCCAAGTCGATGCGTATCCAGGATGATGGAAGACTTTTATATCCTCTTATTCATGGTAAGCAGCAAAAGGCACTACGTGGCGGGACTGAAAATCCATTTGCTATTGCACTACTAGGTAAAATTTTAAAAAATCAGAGCTCTCCACTATTTCCTGAGCACCTTGCTCAATGGCATCGCCAATTTGAGATAAAAATTTTAGAAAGTATTCCTGGTACTGTGATTCATGCAGCAGAGTCTCCACGGCTCTTAAATACTACTTATGTAGGATTTAATGATGTAGATGGGGATAGTATATTGATGAACTTAGACTTAGAAGGTGTATGTGCATCTTCTGGGTCTGCTTGTTCATCTGGCAGCCTTAATCCAAGTCATGTACTTCTTGCTATGGGCTGTGATAAGAAAATATCAAGATCTTCTATACGTTTTAGTTCAGGCTTAGACACAAAGTGGGAGCATTTTGAATATGTATTGAAAATTCTCCCAGAAATAGTAGAACGATCAAGAACTAATTTATCTGAGGACTAAGTGCAAATATGAGTGAAAGACAGCGTGTTTTAGTTGCAATGAGTGGAGGAGTAGATAGCTCTGTAGCTGCTGCATTGTTAAAAATGCAAGGATATGAAGCAATTGGTATCCATATGCAGCTCTGGGACCACTCTGCAAAGAACTTAAAAAAATCGGGTGGAAGTTGTTGTTCTGTGATTGACGCCGAAGACGCTCGGCGTGTTTGTGAACACTTGGAAATTCCATTTTATGTAATCAATGCTCGTGAACAATTTGAGGCTGATGTCATTGATTATTTTGTCCATGAATATTTACAAGCACGTACTCCGAATCCCTGTGTAATGTGTAATAATAAACTCAAATTTAGCTATTTACTTAAAAAAGCCAATGACCTCAAATGTGAGTGGGTTGCAACAGGACATTATGCAAAAGTGGTTAGAGTTTCTGAATTCCAGCAAACTCATCTTTATAAAGCAACAGATAAACAAAAAGATCAAAGTTATTTTTTGTTTGGATTAAAGCAGCCACAGTTATCAAGAGCTTTGATGCCAATCGGTGATTTACTAAAGTCTAACGTTCGAAAGCTAGCTCAAACTTTTCATCTGCCTGTAGCGGATAAAAAGGATAGCCAAGAAATTTGTTTTATTGATGAAGGTGGTTATAAGGAATTTATTGAAAAAAGAACGACTAATCATTATCGCCGTAGCGGACCTATTGTTGAGCAGGAAGGGACAATGCTTGGAAGACATACGGGATTGTATCAATTTACTATTGGGCAAAGAAAAGGTCTGGGTTTTGATCGAGAGGAATATAAAGACCACTATGTTATTGGTTTTGATTTGAATGCGAGCGCTCTTATTGTAGGACCTGAAAAAGATTTATATAAATCAAACCTCATTGCTACAAACTGTAATTGGATTGGACAAACTGACTTTGCACAAGGTCTCAATATTCGTGCAAAAATAAGGTCACGACACACAGAAGCAACATGCAAGGTAACTCTTTTGAATAATGATTCTGTCCTTGTAGAGTTTGCACAACCACAAAGAGCTATTACTGCTGGGCAAGCCATTGCTTTCTATCAAGATGAGCAGCTCTTAGGTGGTGGATGGATTGAAACACTGACTGAACCAGTTAAAACAAAAATTACCCAGGCTAGATTTTAATTTTTAAAAGTGGGGCTCTTAACGAAGTAATGTTACAACCCAAGTGCCGTCATTAGTGCGGTTAGGATCACTTGAAGATTCATCTAGAATAAAATAAATAGGCACTTTTTGTCCCATAAATTTTTTAGGTAATTTTAAATCTAAAGTAAGCTTATAGGTTCCACCGTGTTTAATTGGTGGAATAGGATATTCTGCTTGGTTATATTCAGGGTTTGGGTCATCGGCATAATAAGTTGGAGTTTTATCGTAGCTAACAAATAATTTTCTTGCAGATGAGGGAGATGCACCAAAATTATGAATAGTAATTGAAGCTTGTAGCGTAGACGCAAGAGTTTTATCGAGCTTAGGCGCAAGTGGCTTATCGAGCGTAGACGCGAGTGTTTTAATGACAACATCGTCATGATATAGAGCTAGGTCTGAATTGAGTACAGTAAACCTTTTGCCACGTAAGATTTTAGATGAATCAATTGGAGTGTGTTTTATGAGATATTGTGCAAGCACTTTCCACCTTTCTATCCCAGTATCTTTAAAATTTGTAAATCCGTCTAAAAGGTTTAGAAAATCCAGAGTTTCAATTCCCCCCTGTGACATGGCTACACGGTAAGTTTTTTTAAAATCAATTGGTTTTCCTCCTACTTCAATATATTTTATTGAATATTGATGATCATATTGTATCGGATTTGCATTACTTTCTGTCGCATGTACATCCTCCGGGAGTTGAATTACATTTGGACTTTTAGTTTTCTTTATTGAAGAACGTAAATCCGACATCGTACCATGAGTTTTGGTCCACTTTTGAGCTACAAAAGGATCATATACTACGTACAAGCCAGAAGCACTGATAGGAAGGACACTTTGTAAGTTTAAAATGATATTATTTAAAAGAAAATAGAGAGATTTTCCTGTGATATCGAGAGTTTTAAGAGTCCAGGTTTTATCTAAAATGGGATTATAAACTGCAGTGAGTGCATTAAAGATATCTACTGAGTTGATCGGACCTTTATAGAGTTCGTCACTTGTTAGTTTTACTTGCTCAAAAGCAACATCGGCATTTGTAATTTCACGGTATGCATCTGTTAAAAAATTTCCAAATAAGCTCTCACTTAAATTTCCGCCAACACTTGAAAAGTTATGTCGACGTAGTGAAACTTGAAGATCTGCTAGGTGATCTTGAAAAATATTCCCATATTTTTGCATCAGTTGCTTATCATAGTTTAAAACCATGCTTTCAACCTTTGCATCTGGTGTGATGGTGTGATCAATCTGGATGAGTTCATAGCGTTTGAGTTTGAATGCTCTCTTGGTTTTATCTACAATTAAGTCCAATTTTCCAAGAAACGCCCCCCATCGGGATGCTTCAACTATCAGCGCTATTTTTCCATTATGTTTTATCTCTATAGGCTCTTGTAATTTTAAGTGATCATGTGCGTGGATTACAATATCCACTGCCCCCAATCCTGCGATTAATTTATTAATTGTTAGTCCATTGTGAGAAATGACAATTACGAGGTCGGCTCCTTGTTCCTTTAATTTTTTTGAAATTTTATTACATATGCTAAAAGGATCTAAAATCTGGACTGGTTTTAGCCACTTGTCATAGATCAACTCGTACGTTACGAGTCCAATAACTCCAATTTTTAATTGGCCTACATTGAGAATGGTGTGTGGTAAGAGGTGTTTTTGAAGCTCTTTACCTTTTTTGTACTTACTAAAATCCAGGTTTGCAGCTAAGATTTTTGTATCTAAATTTACTTGATTTAAAATACTTAAAAGTTGATCTGGTCCGTTAAGCCAATCATGGTTTCCTACCACTGCAGCGTCATAACCTAGCTCTTGCATTAGCTCTAGCGCTGTTCGTCCGGTACCAAGATTATAATAAATACTGCCTTCTGACCAATCTCCTCCATCCAGTAAAATTGAATTTGTAACACTTGCTCTAGCTTGCCGAATCGCAGCGGCAAGGCGAGCCACCCCTCCTAATCCAAATTCATCTTTTGAGGGCTGATAATGAGAATGCAGGTCATTGGTATGTAGAATCGTTAATGGAATTTCATTAGAAGAATTGCTCGCACTAGCGTGCTCGATAGAATTGCTCGCACTAGCGTGCTCGATAGAATTGCTCGCACTAGCGTGCTCGACGCTATAGAGGTTTATTGTAAAAAAAACACCTAATACGAAAATAAGCTTATACAAATTTTATCCCCTCAACTATAACTTCGATATCGAGATCTTTAAAGTCAGTCAACTCTTTGTTTGGAGATGAAATATGGAATTTAAAAATTTGAATAAAATGATTGGGTATAAATTTCGAGATACAAATTTACTAAAAAAAGCTCTAATTCATAAATCCTTTGGAAATGAAGGGTATAGTAGTGAAAACAATGAACGGTTAGAGTTTCTAGGGGATGCAATTTTAGATTTTTTTGTTTCTGAAATTTTATATGAAGTTTATCCAGATATCACAGAAGGTGAGCTCTCGAGGTTAAGAGCAGGGCTTGTAAATGAAAAAGCTTTTTCAAAATTAGCAAAGGAAATGAATTTAGGAGAGTTTCTTTTTTTAGGTAAAGGAGAAGATCACACGCAAGGAAGAAAAAAAGCAAGTATTTTAGCAGGCACATTTGAAGCTTTAGTGGCAGCCATGTACCTAGATGGTGGATTTGAGTCCGTAAAAACTTGGGTGCGCCACATTTTTATTGAAAAAGTAAAACTCTCGCGAGAGGAAGATCCTTTACAGGATTATAAAACGAGGCTTCAAGAAGGGGTTCAATTAAAATATAAATCTATTCCCAAATATGAAGTTATTCGAGCTAGTGGTCCTGATCATGATAAGGTTTTTGAAGTGGAACTTTTGATTCAAGATCGACCCGTTTCACGTGCTATAGGGAAAACCAAGAAAGAGGCTGAACAAAAAGCAGCAAAGCTTGCTTTTGAGAAGCAAAGTTTTTAGTTTATGATTATACCAATTTTTATTCCACATGGAGGCTGTCCAGAACGGTGTAATTTTTGTGACCAAAGTGTGAGTGGTGGTCATCCTATTTCCATTTCAAAAGTAGACGAAACGGTTCGTCGATATTTAAGTTTTAAAAAAAATACTGATTCAGTTGAAGCTGCTTTTTATGGAGGGACGTTTACAGCTCTTACACAACAAATCCAAGAGAGATACTTAGAAGTTTTAAAACCATTTTTAGAGTCTAAAGAAATCCATTCTGTCCGCATTGCAACAAGACCAGATGCAATTGATAAAATCTGGTTAAAAGTTATTAAAAAAAAATTTCAAGTTAAAACTATTGAAATTGGTGCACAGTCTTTTAATTTAGAAGTTTTACAAGCATTGGGTAGATCGCATTCTGTAAAAAGCATTGGTGATGCAGTATACGTGTTAAAAGAGCTAAATATTTCTTGTGGATTGCACCTAATGGTTGGTTGCCCTAAGGAGAGTGCTCAAGATGATTTTTTAATGGTTAAGAAAGTTTTGGAATTAAGACCAGATTTTATTCGATTGCATCCTTTATTAATCTTAAAAGACACACCACTTGAAAAACTATGGCAAAATGGTGAGTTTGCACCGCTGAGTATTGAGCAAGCAGTAGAGCGCTGTGCTTGGATTACAAGTACAATTGAAAAAGAAGGGATCAAGGTGATTCGTTTAGGATTACAGACCAATGAGTTTTTGCCACAAGCTGTTTTAGCAGGTCCTTATCATCCTGCCTTTGGAGATTTAGTTAGAGGACGGATTTTAAGAAAAAAAGTTTGTAATGATCTTCAAAGTTTAAATCCACATTCAGGAGGAGTTCTAGAAATTGCTTTGCATCAAAAAGAAGCTGGATCTTTTGTTGGTCCCCACCGTGAAAATTTAAATTGGTTAAAAAAAACTTTTGAGCTCCATGAGATTTTTTGGCGCTCGACATGAAATTTAAGTTGCTTTGGTTCTTGAACTTATTTTGTATTTTTACTCTTTCTACTTTTGGAAGAAATATCCAGGAATGGATTTCACAAACTATTGGTCGGTCAATTTTAAGTTGGATAATCAGTGGAGTCATTTTTTTCAGTTTGGGGTTTCTTTTTCTTAAAGCAAACGTAAAAAGCTTTCTTGTTTTACTTCTTATTCCTTTGGTTTTGTTACTTTCTTGGCTTGTTCCACTTCCTGAAGAAAGATTGCATTTTATAACGTTTGGATTTTTAGGTTTTTTTAGTGCTAAGCTTTTTTCTTTTCGTGTTGCTTTACTTGTTTGTGGATTGGTGTCGGGTTTAGATGAGTTGTATCAATGGTATTTGCCAAATCGAGTAGGAGAGTTAAGAGATGTTGTTTTAAACCTTGCTGCTAGTTTTTTTGGAGTGTTCTCTAACTCCCATCTTCATAGACCCACTTTCTCAAGAAGAATAAGTTGATACTTCTTAGTTTTTAAAAAGTTTTCAGGACTGATAGTGTTCAAAAGGTTTTCTTGTCCATTATGGATCTCTGCAAATACTTCTTCTAAAAGATAATAGAGCCTTGGTCTTCGACTCATTAGTTTTCCCTCAAGAAAATCTACCAAAGGTATGCCCAAATTTTTTATAAAATGACTTGCAAACATCAACGTTGGCAAAACATTTTTTGTGATATCCCTAACTTCCTTTAATTCGAATTCCGGATGTTCACGCAGCATACTCAAAAAATCTTCGAGATGATGTCCCGACTTCTCACCAGTATCGTTCACTCGAAAATAGTCGCAAATGAGCCATCTTCCACCCATCTTTAAGAGTTTAAAAGTTAAATTGAAAGCACGTTTCAAATTGATATATTGGAATGATTCAGACATTACTACAGCACCGAAATACTCGGAATAGTCTTCTTCTCTAAGCTCTTCGTATTTGCTCTGAATCAATGGAAAATTGGGATATTTCGCACGGATAAATTTTGCCTGATGGCCATCAGGAGTAAGGCAAACTACTGGAAATCCTTGCTCACGTACTAGATTTGCAAATCCCCCGATCCCACAGCCTACGTCAAAAACAGGTGACTGGCGGTCAATAAGATAGTTCAATAAGACACTTGCATAATGTTGTTGCGCTAAAGCTAAGTCACGAAAACTAATATCATCGGGAGAAACATCAGGAGAATCAAAATAGCCGTAGTGTAGGAAACCGGAACCTAAAATCTTTGAATAAAGAGCAAGTTGTGCATCGTTTTTTGCACGATCGGTTGTGGTGGTACTCCTTTGCAATAGCTTCCACCAATGATGGGGAAGCAATGCTCTTTTTGCAATGCTAGACAACGGTATACGGAAGGTTGTCATTGGATTTATCCCAGATTTACCCCGAAAAAGTGGATACATAAAGTATTACAGCTACATTAAGTGGGTCTTTTGGAGCTTTGGTACCACACTTCAATTGAGAATCTAGGCTAACCATTTCACAAATACCGAGAAATGGTTAGCCCTTTTTAAAACTGTGATTTTAACAACCTAAAGCATTACACAGAGTAGGTAAGTCTTTTTCTTCTGCAAAGAAAACTGTTGCCCATTTTCCATTTATAGAAAAAGCATCAGTGGCATGAAGATTAATTCCAGCTTTTGAAATTTTGTGGAGAAGTTCTGCATATGCTCCTACTTTGTCATCCCCTGTAGCATAACATGCGTAAGATTCAGTAGGCTTTAGTCCTAACTGAGTGAGCACTTTTTTAGCTTTTGTAAAATCCTCAGGATAAAGCACAGCTTGTGCTTGACCTGGTCCCATTTCATATCCCCAGCTTGCAAGAACATTGACATTCTCTTCTCTAAAAGCTCCATAGATGTGTGCAAGAGCGCCTGGTTTTGTTTCAAGACTGACGACTAGTGTTTGTATTTTTCTTGTTTGTGTTGCCATTTTTTCTCCTTAGGAAATAGATTAATATTCGTAAAACTCGTGTGTATAACCATAAACAACGATTGAGATACTTTCAATAGGCAAAAAACAACAAATTATGCTGCTTTTTTAAATCTTACTCCCAGAGCATTATCAGGGGAGTGTGATAATATCTGTTGTTGGTCTGATACAACTCGCTGATCCCAAGGGGTGTAATGAGTAAGGGTAGGGCCTGTATAAATTTGTCGTGGTCTACCGATTTTAGTGGTACTACTATCATTCATTTCTTTCCAATGAGCAATCCATCCAGGTAGGCGGCCTAGTGCAAACATCACTGTAAACATATTGACTGGAATATTGAGTGCGCTATAGATAATGCCACTATAAAAATCCACATTTGGATAAAGTTTTTTCTCAATAAAATAAGAATCTTTTAAAGCCACTGCCTCAAGTTGTTTGGCTATATCTAAAAGAGGATTGTGAACGTGGAGGCTTTCTAAAACTTTATCACATGCTTTTTTTATAATTGAAGCCCGTGGATCAAAATTTTTATAAACGCGGTGACCAAATCCCATAAGTTTAAATTTTGAATTTTTATCTTTAGCCATTTCAACATATTTTTTTACATCTCCACCGCCTTGATGAATTTCCTCAAGCATTTCCATCACAGCTTGATTTGCTCCACCATGTAGTGGACCCCAAAGAGCACAAATTCCACCGGAGATCGCTGCAAAAAGATTTGCTCCACTGCTTCCCACTAATCTTACAGTTGAAGTACTACAGTTTTGTTCATGATCAGCATGTAAAATGAGAAGTAGATTCAAGGCTTCAGAGACTTCTTTAGGAACAGGATATTCCTCTGCAGGTGTTGCAAACATCATGTGAAGAAAATTAGAACAATAGTCGAGTAGATTTTTTGGATAAATTTTTGGTTGCCCAATAGAGGTTTTATAAGAAAAAGCTGCAATGGTTGGGAGTTTTGCTAAAAGTCGAGTAATACTTAAATTTACTTGAGCAGGGTCCGTAATACTGAGTGAGTCTTGATAAAACGTGGACATGGCACATACAATGGAACTCAAAACAGCCATGGGGTGAGCTGTTCTTGGAAATCCATCATAAAGTTTTACTAAATCTTCTCGCAAGAGTGTATGTTGTGTAATATTTTTTTTAAAAATTTCTAATTCCTTATAAGTAGGTAAGTAGCCATAAATCAAAAGAAAACTTACTTCCAAAAATGAAGCTTTTTCTGCAAGTTCTTCAATTGGAATTCCACGGTAACGTAAAATACCTTTTTCACCGTCTAAAAAAGTAACCTTGCTCGTGCAGCTTGATGTGTTTGCATAGCCGTTGTCCATGGTAATATAGCCTGTTTGAGAGCGTAAATTTGAAATATCAAAGGACTTTTCATCCTCTGTACCTTTAGTAACTAGAAATTCAAAAAACTTCCCATCAATTTCAAGTTTTACAGGTTTTTCATTAGCCATGGTGAGTCTCCTTTTAAATAGGATAGTTTTAGGTAATCTAGATACAAAGCTTATCGGATGTTTTTAATAAAACTTTAGTGTTAGTTTGTTCTTAAAAAATCTGCTGTAGTGTAGTAAGGAATGTCATTGCCCTCTAAGTCTATGTAGGACTCTAATGTAGTACTTAAAAATCGAGTGAATTCTTGTACTTCTTTTTTGTTTTCTAGCTTTAGTAAATCTATCGCCTGACTCAATCCTTCTAGCATTTTAAGTTGTGCGGTAGCAGGAAAAATAGATTGGTTTTTCTTAAAATAAGATACATACAAAAAATCCAAAAAAGAAGATGAGTTTTTTTCTGTAGATCGTATCTCTACTGAGCGAGTATTAAAAAATCTTGATGGTAAAATCCCATCGGCACCTAAAAGCCAACCTCCATCAATCCACCGTTCATATTTAAGTGAATTTTTAGGTGGAATTTTAAGAAAAAGCGGGAGCCTATCTTGCACATATAAGTCTGTTGTAAGGGGTGGCATCAATGGCGCCTTTACCCTTTTTCCACCAAGATTAAAACGGGTTTTGAGAACTGGATTCCAGCACACTTCTTGTGGGTACCCTTCTTTAACAGGTTTTGGGTTGGGAGCTAACCACAAAATAGGATTTGTAGAAAGCTCCATAATGGAATCTAAAAACATTAGCTTTTCCCAAGAGTGGAGGGTGTTCCATTTTTGCTTTAACCACGATGGTGTGGTTTGCTTTTTGTCTATGGAGTTGCTCGCACTTTCTCCCACGACCCTGTCGTGGGTAGCGCGCTTGACAAGTCTGTCAAAAGCTTGAGGCTGAGAGTGCCAAGCATGCCCAAAACCAATCAAATGCAAATCTAATTCTAAACAGCTGTTTTGTAATTCTAAAATTGGAACAGGCTTATCATAAGCATGAAAAAAACCATCCACTAGTCCTGCAAGAGAATGCGTATCCGTATAAGTCTTAAATGCTGCAATGTAAGGGTGATCTTTAGGAAGCTCCTGCAGCAATTGAATACAGCTTTTCTTTAAATTTGGAGTTGAGGCACTCAGTCTATGTTCCTTAAAATAATTTTGTAATTCATATATCCAAAGACGGCTATAAAATGGATAGACCATCAGTCTTAAAATTGCCTCTGGCATAAGTAGTTTATTGAGATTTTTTAGTAAAAGATTTGGAGTTGGGGAGTGGTGTAAAACACCCGTACATAAAATGTAATCAAATTTTCCAAGCTTTAAGGACAAATCTTCATGCAGATCGGCTTCGAAACATTGGATGTCTAACCTTAAGAAAAATGCATGCCTTGTAAGTTTTTGTAAGTTAGCTGAGCTAAGATCTAAGGCAACAATTTGAGCTTTAGGATGGGCTTTTGCAACTACAAGTGGTTCAAAACTTCCACAGCCAGCTACTAAAATACGTGTATTTGAAGTATGCTCAATGTAGTTTCCTGTTCTTAAATACTGTCCAAACTCATATGTTAAAACATGGGTTTGTGGTCGTGTAGGATTTAAAAAATATTGAAGAAAAGAGAGGTTTGTAGAATGGGCAGGATAGGGAAATTTTTCGTATTGGTTTTTTACAGACTCAATTATTTTTTTATTTTCTGTTTTCTCATCCATATTTCTTTAGTGCCGGAGAATGTATGGCCTAAGCATGTACGTGATGTACATGCGACAAGATCCAATGTACATGCGACCAAATATAATGCTAGAGTAACAAACGGTGTGTCTATGCAGCAAGAACAAATGATAGAAGTTCAAATTAAAGGGCGTGGGATTAATGATCCTCAAGTCATAGCTGCTTTGTACAATGTTCGTCGAGAGCAGTTTGTCCCAAAAGATATTGCAGCTCATGCTTATGAGGATAGACCTTTACCAATTGGTTTTGATCAAACAATCTCACAACCTTATATTGTTGCTTTTATGACCGAAGCAGCCCAGTTAAAGTCGCTAGATAGGGTGCTTGAGGTTGGCACAGGATCTGGATATCAAGCAGCAGTACTTTCGAAAATTGTAAAAGAAGTATTTAGCATTGAAATTGTAGAGCCATTAGGAATACATTCCAAAGAACTTTTGAGTAAACTGGGATATAGAAATATTCAGATTAAAATTGGTGATGGCTATCAAGGTTGGAAAGAACATGCACCCTTCGATGCTATTTTAGTAACAGCAGCCCCACCAGAGGTTCCATCTCCTTTAATTGAACAGTTAAAACTGGGAGGACGACTTGTTTTGCCGATTGGAAGAGAAATTCAAGACCTCGTGCGTATTACAAAAACAAAGACTGGACTTAAAAAAGAAACGTTACTTTCAGTGCGTTTTGTTCCGATGACAGGAGAAGCTCAAATAAAACGTAAATCTATTAAAAATCCCAAATTAGATTAAAGCTTAAAGAAAACAGGTGTATGACTTGTTTTAGTAAAGCAGTGTTATAACGAATTTCTGGTGCAAAGTGAAAATCCCCCTCTGAAGGAATCAGGAGTCCAATGCCTGCTCCCGGCGAAACTCCCATTTGTGCTCCACTCACTCCGTGTCTGGACCCTCCACCATTCACAGAGGCCCTTACTCCATCTAAGTAAAACCTACTAAAAATTCCACTTTCTTGGCCTGTCCACTGCAAAAATCCTCCAAATTCTAAAACACTGATCTGAACACCACCAACGTTGGAGTAACCTGTGTGCAAGCCTAAACCAAAAGCTTCATCAAAATTATATCCACCATGTGCTTGGAAATGTATGCCTGTGCCAGAACCATCTCTACTTAAAATAAAAATCCCTAAACCGCCACCACCAAAGCTTTGTTTGTCAGCGCTAGCAAAAGCTTGCCCAATAGATAAAAGAAAAAAAAGAAAAATTTTTTTATTCATATTTTTTACACACTCGAGCTTCCTAACGGTACTCGTGATTAAGCATATTAGAGAATTGTGTGATTTTTCAAGACAAATTTTACATCCTTAAAAAGGAACATTGAACCCTTCTTGTTTAGCAGCTTCGTTAAGTCTATTATCTAGACATAGAAAATGTACCGTAGAAGGATTTTCGGTACCAATTCGAGCACTTGCTAATTGAATAACGTCAGCAGGTCTTAAGCCATAGATCTTCTGAAGGTGAAGAGCCATATCTAAAACATTTTGATCAGTAACAATAAGAAACGTGGTTTTGCGAAATTCTGTTGCAGTTATCCTTCCTGTATCTGCCTCTTTTATTGTAATGGATTGTTCTCGAAGTCTCCTTTGTAAAGCAGATTCGATTTCTAAAGGTGTAATCATGGCAGTATAGATTTTGCTATCAGAAATAGATTTGGCATAGTTATCAATTTCAACTCCTGATTCTTCATTTAAAATACTAGCAACAATAGCTGAAGAGTCCCAGTAAAGCATGATGTGTGTTATTCCTCGTCACGGATTCGTCGAATCAGTTGAACCGCTAGAGTACCTTTCTTTTTTGATTTTATACCTGGAAATTTTTTTTTAAAGTCAGTCCAATTTACTGGTTGAGTATTTACAAGCTGTGCTGGTCCAATTTTAGCGATTGCTTGTGCATGAGAAGTGACTACGACTTGTTCTCCTGATCTAGCTATATCCAGGTATTTAGAAAGTTCAGCTTTAAGTGTAGCTACATTTACTTTGACCATGTCTAATTATAGTCATATTTATGGACACAAATCAAGTATTAAACTGATGTCAGTCCCTGTTAAACCGAGATATTGCATTTAAGTTGGTAGCGAGACAAGCAAGATGCAAGCTAGTGAAGCGAGCGCAGAAGTTTTTAAGCGAGGCATATCCAGGGCGATATGTTGAGCTTAAAAATCTTCGAGTACGCTGCAATAGCGCCGCAGATTGGTTGTCGCAGTAGAACTTAAATGCAATATTTCGGTTAAAGTAAACCAGCTGTTTCTGTTGCTCGTGCTATCGAAACCCCCAGATGCAGCAATCCTAATAAGAAAAAGGCCATAAATTTAGCCATTTTAGCCATTCTTGTATTCATTGAACTCCCCCCTATATTTTCTTATATTACTTAATCGACTAAAAAAGTCAAATTTTAATTGACTCGCAGCACCATATAGGTTAAATTTGCCTGGCTTATGAAAAACTGGATAGTTTCATTATTGATAGTTGTTTTTTCAAGCAGCTCCTTTGCTGATGAGATTTTTGTTGGTGAAATACGCGATTTGGCTGAGAATGGCACGGCCTTGTCTACACAGAAAATAACAGATGTTTTATTAGGTGGAGTTGATTTTGGCCAACAAGCCTCTTTTTATAAAAAAGAAGACGGCTCTTTAGAACTATCTAAAGAAATTACTGGATTTTATCCTCATGCAATTTATGCCAGTGAATTATTTAATATTGTACACCCTATTTCACTTCAAGCTTATGCTCAAAGAAAGGGGGCGCAAGACGTCAACACAATACCTGCAGATATTAAGAAGGAATATCAAAAAAATGTTTCTAAAGCCTTAACAGAGGCTTACATCATCGCTCTACTTTCTAGAATACTAGACATTGAAGCACTGAATTTAGGGTTTAGAACTACAGTTCCACTTACTTGGGTAGATGAAGCTTTAAATCAAATCACTTCTGGAAAAAAATTAGAGGAACTGAAAAAAGCATTAGATAAAAAAATAGATGAGCAAACTAAAAAAACTATAGATGAAATAAAATCTAAATCTTCTGAAATAAATCCAATGCAAGAGCAAATCATAAAAGCTCAAATACGAGCACAAAGCTCTATGATGCAAATCCAGGTTGCTCAAAGTGCACCCGTTATTTCAGTTTCTTTAGAGCCTTTTCCTGAATCTTTGGAAGATTTAAAGAAAAGTATTTATATTTCTTTAAAGGCAGAGCAAAAAAAATCAGCAAGAGAAAATACCGTTCAAGCCTTGTTTATGAGATATAATAAAAGATTAAATCCTAATTTTAATTCCATAGCATATGGGAAAACTGCAGGGGATATGGACCTTTGGGATCCATTTGGTTCTTTAAGGATGACTACTAAAGAAGAGCTGAAGAGAGCACAAAATCTTCTAAATGTAGGAGTTAAAAATTTTAATATTTTAGAATTAAAGGTGGGAAATTTTACAAAAGATCAAGTTTTAACAGAAGAACAAAAAGAGTGTTTGCAGCTTTTTCATCAAACCTATGGCAGTGCTTATGAAAGAAAAATCAAGAAGGTGAACTTAGAGACGAAAGAAAGAGCAAACTATTTAGAAATCCAAAAGAATCGTGAATTTTTACCAGAGGAAATTTTAAAAGAAGTTCAAACTGTTTTTTCGAAAGAATGCAAAGACATGCCAATTGAGATTTCAAAAAAGACACTTTCTATGCCAAAGCAAGAGCAAATGCAGAACATGAACCAAGAACTTGGGATGCGCTATCAGTTTATTCAAAAGCATATGCAGTCTGTACAGATAGCTTTAGAAACCAATCGTGCCTTAATAGAGGTAAATCCTTTTTTTCAAACTATAGCCCAAAATATGATGGGTGGTATTCAAATTCAAAATCTATTTGCAAGTCAGGATGAAAACCAAAATCTTGTTTACACTTTTTGGCTAACACCTGAGTTTTTGCCTTTAGATAAAGTAGAAGAAATAAAGGTTTTACATCAGCTGATTTTTTCAGAGCACTATGTTGAGCAGATGCAGCAGTTTTTAGAAAAATTAGTATCAAAGTATAAGATTTTTGTGAGAGCAAAACCGTTTTCATTTCAGAAGGATTTGCAGCCAGAACCTGTCCAGACTAGTTTTGCAATTCTTAAAATCGCAAATCACCCAACTTCATACTTGCAGTTAATGGATTATCATGGGGATAATCTACGTAAAAAAGTAGACGAAATCCGTAAGAAGGGTTGGATAGAAGAGCTTTTTAAACATCATTCATTAAAGCAGTTCCAAAGAGTTTTTACTGCACCATAATTTTTTAGACTCATTTTAACACCAGGTGGTACCTTTTTGATCCTAAAAGCAATCCTAAAGCAGGCAAAAATCTGCTAAATCGAAGGATACAGGAGGCAAATCCAACACAATACAAAGTGGTACGTAGTTTGCACAGCTATAGGGTGGGGGATTCAACCGAGATATTGCATTTAAGTTGGTAGCGAGACAAGCAAGATGCAAGCTAGTGAAGCGAGCGCAGAAGTTTTTAAGCGAGGCATATCCAGGGCGATATATTGAGCTTAAAAATCTTCGAGTACGCTGCAATAGCGCCGCAGATTGGTTGTCGCAGTAGAACTTAAATGCAATATCTCGGTTTAAGGAAGTCTTAAAAATAAAAAAGCCTAAACTTACAATATTTTTTGGAGTTTAGGCTTTTTACATCCAATCTAAATTTAATTTCCATCTTCTTGCAGCACGGGTTAATTTTTTTACAAATGAGCAAGCTTTTACACTCGGATCTTCTTTCCATTTAGAGTAAAAGTACTCTCGGTTATGGGTAACATGTTTATCGCCTTGCTGTTTGAATTCGTTTAAAGTTTTGGACCCGTAGTGATGGATGAAGGCAGCACCACTAACTCCAAAGCGAAGGTTTTGTGCACGCAAGCGGTAACAATAATCTGTATCCTCATAGCCTCCAACATGAAAGTTTTCATCAAATGGGCCGACATGTTCATAGGTTGAACGTAAAAGAACAATATTTGAAAAATCATATTCATGAAGCCAAATTTTATGGAGATTTTTTTTAACAAATTTTATCGCACGTTGTTCTAGGTCATAATTGAGGTCACCTGTTTCTGCAAATCCAGACACAAGTGCTAGACGGTGGTGCTCAATTGACCAAAGTAAAGACCGAAACCATCCATTTGTAAGCACAATATCATTGTTTAAAACTGCAATAAATTTTCCACTTGCTGTAACAAGGCCCTGGTTCCAAGCAATTGCTACACCATGGTTTGTTTCATTAAATATTGGTATTAGCCAATCTTGAGAACCTTCTAGGTCTCTTGATTTTTGTTCTAGATATTCACGTGTTCCATCCGATGAGCCATTTTCAATGACAATAATCTCATAAGGAGGTCGATCTGTATCACGTAATAATGAATCAAGACATTTCTTCGTGTATTCTAGCTGATTAAAAACTGGAATAATAATACTTCCAAAAACTTTTGTTTTCAATTTTACAGTCCTCCTGCAACAATATATTGATGTCGGATTTGCGTCCCAATTTGTCGCATTTGCTTCGTGCAAATCCTTTGTCCTTATTATTGAACATAAAAAGGAGGAAAGAAATGGAATTTGAATGTCATGGAACTGCTAAAGAAATTTATGAAAAGTTAAAAAATGGATTTGAGAAGTATAGGAGTCAAGGCAAGCTCTCTCAAATCCAAAAAATACAATTTCAAGATGATGTATGTTTAGTGTGTGCAGAAGGTACTGGCTTTAAGTCAAAAATACAATGCCTTGAAAACAAGATTTTTATAAACTTTGATCTAAATTTTTTGCTGAAACCCATGCGCTCACAAATAGAAGAGTCGGTGAGAAAGTTTTTAAACAAAGTGTTTACAAATTAACATATGTCGATCACTAAAGGCGCTAGCCGGATGGGGCTAGCTACACTTTGTAGCCGAATTTTAGGATTACTTCGAGAACAAGTTTTTGCTTACTTTTTTGGTGCCTCTCATGCAGCAGATGCGTTTAATATTGCATTTCGAATTCCTAATCTTTTAAGAGATCTTTTTGCAGAAGGAGCAATGAGTGCAGCTTTTGTTCCACAGTTCACGCGACACCTTGTGGAGTCTAAGGAAAAGGCTTTCAAGCTTTTAGCTGCAATTTTAGCAATATTATTTGTAGGGTTATGTATTCTTACACTTTTTGGTGTTTTTTTTAGTCCGCAACTAGTTGCGCTGTATGCAACTCCATTTAAAGCAGTTTTTGGAAAATTTAATTTAACAGTTGGACTGACTCAAGCCATGTTCCCCTTTTTTCCATTTGTTTGTATAGCAGCAGTATGTATGGGATCACTCAACGCCTTAGGATTTTTTTTTCTACCGGCGTTTGCCCCTGTTCTTTTTAATGCTGCTTGTATTTTGAGTGCTTTAGTCTTTTGTCCCGTGCTTTCAAGATACACACAGATTCATTCTATTTATGGGATGGCAATAGGTGTTATTCTAGGTGGTTTTCTGCAGTTTTATATCCAGTGGTGGCAGCTTAAAAAACAAGGGTTTAAGCTTTTTCAATATTGGAATTCAATTAAAAAACCATGGAAAGTTCCTGGAGCGAAAAATGTTTTACTACTTTTATTTCCAGGGACTTTAGGCCTTGCTGCAACACAAATAAATATTTTAATTAACTCTATTTTTGCAACTAATCATGGTTCAGGGGCTGTAAGTTGGCTAAATTATGCTTTTCGATTAATGCAATTTCCAATTGGAATTTTTGGTGTTTCCTTAGCTGCAGCTACTTTACCACAAGTTGCCAAATGGCTAGCTCTGAAACAAAAAAAAGAAGCTGCTTTGGAGGTTAAAAAAGCTTTAAGCTTAACATTTGCTATTAATAGTGCAGCAGCATGTGGTCTTATGGTGATCGGCCTACCTCTCATTCAACTTCTTTTTCAGCATGGTAACTTTCATAGCGAAGATTCGATTAATACAAGTGCAGCTCTTTTTTGGTATGCTTGGGGGTTGCCAGCTTACTCTGTAGTAAAAGTTTTAGTACCCATTTTTTATGCAATTCAACTCACAAAAATTCCAGTTTTGATTAGTTTTTTAGATGTAGCCTTGAACCTTACATTAAACTATATGTTTTTAAAAATTTTTCATTATCCCTTTTGGGCGTTAGCTCTTTCTACTTCGTTGACAGCTACAGTGAACGCAGGTTTTTTATGTTTTATGCTGTCTAAAAAACTACCTTTTAGCATTCAAAAAGATCTGTTTTTTGTTTTTTTAAAATATATTGTTTTAGCTTTGCTTATTGCAGGCATTGGAAAATGCACACTTTTAGTTTTAGCAAACTGGCAGGATGCTTTATATTTTGTCGGATTTACGTCCGGATTTTGGTTTCTAGAGGTAAGTATTGTTGTCATTATTTGTGTAGCTTTTTGGATGGGCATAGGGTATTTTTTAAAACTCACAGAAATTTGTGAATTTATTACTTTTTTACAAAAAAAGCTTCGCTTTCTTATAAGGCAAAGCTAAACTAAATGATATGAATACTACAAATCAAAACTCATTAAGGCTTTTGACAAAAAGCATTTTAAATCGATTAGAGAATCAAAAGTACATTGTGTTTAATCCAATACAAAGGACTAATTTAACCGATGAGCTTTTTAATATGTTCTCCAAACATATCCTTACAAATTCTGATCTTGTCGAAACAGCCCGCAAAAAAGTGTCGGAGCATTCAGAAGAAATTTCAGAACATCAAATAGCAGAATCAGAAGCATTTAAGAATCAGAAAAAAGCTCTGCTTTCAGAGTATGGTGAACACGAACTACATGGATTTTATTTTAAAAGCTCCTTAAAGGATCTTTCACAAAAAGTATGTAAGTTCTTATTTGATTCGTCATTAGTGGAAGATGTGTTTGAGTCTGATGAAGATATACAAAAACTTGTAGTTGAGACCATTCAAGGCTTCAATGAGTCCAATATAGCATAAATATAGCGGGAGCAGCAGTTCCCCTCTTATGCTACTCCCTTCCCCCAAAGGTTTAAATTTTTACAATATCAAATGCTTTACGGACTTCAGCACATTCGTCTGACGAGGCAGAAAACAATTCGATGCAAGCCTCTTCAGTTGCAAGTCTTGCATCTTTAAAATTTGAGGTTTCGGTCAAACGTTGCGTAAGTACATTGTAATACAATTTTTGTGCTTTTTGTTTTCCAATAGCTTCCGTAATTAAAGCACCCACACGATTTGGTATCCCCATGTTCTGATGAATGCCACAAGAATCATTTTCTTCATTGCAATTGTTTGTGGTGGGCACCCTCAAAGGACTATCATAGGTATCGGGTTGATCAAACTCTTCCGGATGAAGCATGTTGCGAATACCAAGGATTCCTTTTTTCTCACGAAGCTCCTTGCTAATGATTCGTCTTCCACAGTACCAATTGCCTTTTCTGTAATCCACCATTTTACTAAAAAAATCTGCATAAGACTCGTTTAAAGCGCCTGGTTCTCCTGCTGATATGAGTTGTGCTTCAGAATCGATTAAAGCATGGGTCCACTCATGAGCTGCAATGTCTAATGCATAACTAAAATCATTTGTATATTCACCATCACCATCTCCAAATGCAATAACTTGATGTTCGTCACTCCAAAATGCATTATCCATTTTATAGCCCATGTGAACAATACTCACCATGGCACTGTCTTTATTGTCATAGGATTGCCTTCCAAAATTATTAAAATAGTAACTATAGACTCGATTTGCATGGTTGTATGCATTGAGTGAAGAACGATCTACTAAATCCAGATTCTTCGATTCGTTTTCAATAGTTTTAGCGTACCATTCTAAATTTAAATCAGTTGGAAAACCTGCATCAGGTCCTTCTAAAACAACATGTTTTAAGGCAAGATTAGTGTCTGCACGGTACACAATGTTTTTTGTTGCTTTTGTGGTTTTAAGTAATGCTAAATTTTCAATACGTGTGCCAGATGTGAATGCTCCTGTTACAGAGTCTTCGGTTGGAGCATTTACAGGGAGTGTATGCCTTACTCGGTTCATTTCTAAAATAATTTCTCCAGTATGTGCATCCAAATAAATAATTTTACCTAAATGATTGCGTTGTATCGTGTCGGATTGGCGTCCAGCCAATCCTTCGGTTGTTTTAGTTTTAAGGATAAACACTAATCTTGTTTTATTATTAAAATCCTGAAAAATTTTAAGTTCTGGTTTTGCTGAAAACTCAACTGGAATTTGGTATCGGTCAACCACTATTTTTAAGGCTTGTTCTTCACTAAGAGTTGGTACTGTGTTTATAGCAGATAACTGTGGCTCTGTTTTTTGATTTTTTAAATTACCAAAGCGATCAAAGTGAAAAAGGTTTTTTTTACCAATCACTTCAATACCATTATAAGTTTGTGTAAATTTTAATGTAGTAGAAAATTCATCTTGAGCTGCAGAGTGAGGTTTATATTCATTATACTTTGTCGCATATAGATTGGCACCGCTCACTTTTTCTCCCGCACCAAGTGTGCGGGTGGCGCGCTCGACACGTGCAAGATCCGAATTACTAGTTTGAATGGACTGGATTGCTGTTTGTACTAATTGATGGAAACCTTTTTGATCCCAATTTTGAAAGGCTGGAGCATTTATTGGAACGCTCGCACTCATGCTCGACGGATGGGAATGCGACCAATTGGAATGCAAATCCGACACGGTATTTTGTGCGCTTGCTTGTTGTACACAGTAAAGCCAAACTACAAATCCCCAGAATAATACTTTTACCCCTAATCCCATACTATTCTCTCCCTGATATTGTTTTTAAAAAATCCTTAATTAAAAACCCCAGTGAGATTTTAGCAATTCTAGTGCCAGATTATTTTGAGCATTTGCGTTAATAGTTTTTGTTAGTAATACAAGCGCTTAGAGTTGACTATGTGGGTTGAATTTCACGCGCTGCGTTTATAAAAATTACATGATTTTTAAAATTATACCGTGTAAAAATTACACGTATAAAATACTTTTCAAGAATGAGTTTGTTGGCGTTTTAAACCAAACGCCTTTTACTTTTGCAAAATTTTTAATAATCTACAGGAGAAAAAACAGAGTTGAGTTTAAAATAGATTTAGTGTCATGGCTTGCGAGCTGCAGGGGAGCCCACTTGTGTGCTCACAGCGTATTTTAGAATCCCAAAACTAAGCAAGACAGCAGCAGTTCCAGAAAAAACTGTAGCACAAAGTAAAGTTGTGCCGATGCCTTTGTGTGCTAAAACCCAGCCTAAAATCAGAGCAAGACTGCTTGCAACGATTCGCACAAAAAAATCCACAATGGATAAAAAAGTAGCCCGATGGGAATGAGCAGAAAACTGCCGATTTAAAAGTGAGTTGGTAACAGCAGTGCAAAGCCCCTGTGGGATTGCAAATAGGAAATAACCAATGAGACCCACTTGTGAAGGGATCCCGCCCATAAGCCCAAAACTAAGTGGAATTGCCACTAAACCAACAAATGTAATGATACTAAGATCAGGCTTTTGAATCAGCTTTCGGGAAGTAAAAGCTATAATGCCGCCTACAAATGTGAGAATAGAAAATAAAATTCCATAGGAGTGATACTCTAGTCCTAAAGATCCAAAGTAAGGTGCTGCAACAATCAAGTTATTAAATTGTCTTGCCCAAAACCACAGTGCGGTCAAGCCAATTGCCCATATCAAGCCATTTGTATTAAAAATTCTTTGCAGGATTCTTAATGCACCTTTAATTGAAATCTCTGATCTTTCCAAATTGTCTTGCAAAGAGGTTTTTGAAAAAAAACCATCTTTTTCAATGTTTGGTAAAAGACAAGCTGCAGGCACTCCTATAGCTGTAAGTACAACAGTAAGTGTAACAGGAATCAGGAGTGAGCCTTCTGCTGCGTATCCCGCCACAAGAGTGCCTAGTGACCCAATTCCAAGCAATAAAAATGTACCCAAAGCATCGTAGCGATAGTACTCATTTTCTTTTTTATGAGTGCGCAACCACTCATAGAGGTAAGCACTGTGTGTTCCAGAGTCCATGGCGATAGCTAGTGCATAAAAAAGTTCAGCTAAGATAAATACAAAAAGGGAGTGTCCGAAAACGAGCAAACAGGTTCCAATGACTAAAGCAGCATTTGCACAAGCTAAAGCCCATTTTCTTCCTACTTTATCTGCAAAAAATCCAGTTGGGATATCTAGTGCAAGGACACCTAAATTATAGGTCGTTTGTAATAGAGCCACATCCAACATATTGAGCCCTCGCTCCAATAGAAAAGGCACAAACACAGGCTGGTAGATGATGAGTCCTGCACTAACTTGTCTTATGTATAAAAAAAATAGTGGTAATTTTGAGGTTTTTTGTGGATGTAAAGCTGTCTCAAGAGCTTTTAATGGAGCTTTAAAAGTTGAACGGAAAAAATTTAAAAAAGTATGACTTTCTCTCACCTTAGACCTTACTGCAGCTTTTGCTGATAGCTTTGTATTTCAAAAGGAGTCAACCCTGTTTTTACTCGAGAGAGTAATTCCAAAAAAATCTGGGATCTTTTTTTCTGCACACTTTTTATCCAATGAGGCAGCCAAGGATGATAAAAAACAAGAATGTTTTCCAATAGAGAATGTTCGGAATTTCTAACTTCAAGATAAGCTCCTTCATGAAGTAATTTTACAGAATGAAGATCCCGGTAATAAAATTTTTCCCAGTTTTTACCTTCGCTCCATACAATGCTAAATCCTTGAGGACCAAAGGAAATGCTTCCTAGAGCTGGATTCAAGCTAGGATTTTGAATAAGGCTAAACGTAAATGTACTGCGAATCGTAAAAAAAGGTGCAAAAGCTTTTGATGTAGTTTCTGAATTCTGAGTTGGTTGAACTGGATTCTGAGTTGGTTGAACTGGATTCGGTGTAGCTGTTAAGGATTGCCCACAAGCAAGACATGCTTGTAGTGGTGGATTATTTTCTGGAATGTAACTATGACAAAAAGGACATCTCATTATATTTTATTGCTCCAACATCCTGTCTACACTCTTAAAAAAAGTGTAATTCTTTTTCTGAAGAAAGGGTAGCAATAAAGCAAAGTTTATATTTTGGATTGAATTTTTTTCCAGAACATGGCCCACAGCTCCATGTCCCATGTTTTTTTCTAAAATATTTTTCACCACACTGAGTACATTTGTAGATATAACGTGCATGTAAAGGTGTTAATCGGCTATACCGATTAAACTGACAAGACTTAAGTTTTTCTTTGAATTCTTTTGTATGTCCACACGGCTTTCCGCACCAATCTAACCAATAGTGAATCATCTCGTGTCCTAAAGTATCACGGATTTCATCCAAAGCTTTTTCAAAATGCAAGTAACGGCTACTGATTTGAATTTGAGGAAATGGTTTTTTTGAATATTGGCCACCTGTTGTTTTTAAACGATTTGAAAAACCAAGTTTAATCTGTGGAAGTATATTATTGAAGTGTTTTTCATTAATCTCAGAAAAAAGAGAATTTAATAAACTAGTGAGATAATGCTTTTGATAGTTTTGGTAGTAATCCATCAAAACTCCCATTGCTCATAACCAGTACAACATCTCCTGATTTCAGTTCATTTGAAAATTCTTTTATACCGTGTGAACTAGTAATCAGCAGTTTGGCTTTTTTGCGGTTTTGGATTAGTGAAGCGATGAGTTCTTCTGTAGAAAATTGATCATGGACATCAATCATACTTTGGTCATATGGTTTTGCAATATATACAAAGTCCGCACCATCAAAACTTTCTGTATATGCACTTTGAAACACTTTTCTTCTTGAAGTAGCACTTCGAGGTTCAAAACACGCAATAATTCTTGAACGTGGATATTTTGCACGAATAGCAGAAACTGTTTCACGAACAGCAGTAGGGTGGTGTGCAAAATCGTCAATGAGTGTAATCCCTGAGATTTCTCCATAAACTTCTTGTCTGCGTTTTACACCTTTATAGTGTGCGAGTGCATCAACAGCCTTTTCAACATTTAAGCCCCGTGCATGAATCCATGTTAAGCAAGCCAGTGCATTTAAAATGTTATGTCTTCCTGCCATTGGAAGATTTACTTTTAAATCTAATGAAGAAGATTGGAGTTTGCTAATCCAACGAAAGGAACTGCCATGAGGTCCTAACTCTATGTTTTTTGCATGGCTCTCTGCTGTATTACTAAAGCCATAATAAATGATTTTTGCTTTTGAACGATGGGCAATACGTAATGGAGTTTCTTGTTCAGAGCAGGTAATAAAGTATCCTGTTGCAGGCACAAGATCTGAGAGTTTATCAAAAGCTTGAATGAGGCTTTTCATGTCTGGGTAAATATCCGCATGGTCATATTCCACAGAAGTTAAAATAACATCTTGTGGTTTATAGTGGACAAATTTTGGGACTTTATCGAAAAAGGCTGTATCGTACTCATCTCCTTCCAAGACTATGAATTTTGTGGATGTCACTCGAAAGCTTTCTGAAAAATTTTGAGACACCCCTCCAATAAAAAAAGAGGGATTTTCTCCACACTCCTCTAAAATCCAAGCAAGGAGGCTGCTTGTAGTTGTTTTTCCGTGTGTGCCCGCAACGACAATAGAATGTTTTTCAGGTAAAGTAAGGCTTTCAAGAACTTGTGGTAAGGATTGGTAAGGACAGTCTTTTTGGAGCACTGCTTGCATTTCAGGATTAACTTTTCTAATTACATTTCCAACAATAATAAGGTCTGGTTTGGCTTTCTCTAAATTTTCAGATGAAAACGGAGTGTATACAGGAATTTGAGCGGCTTTTAAGACTTCACTCATCGGTGGATAAATGTTCTGGTCGCTTCCTGTTACTTCAATGTTTTTTTGTTTTAAATAAACAGCAAAAGCTCCCATTAATGTTCCGGCAATCCCCAAAATATGAATGCGCTTTGATTTCCAGTCTTTCTCAAGATTGTTCAAAAGTTTCTGCCCCTTCATTTAAAGTTTAACATTACTAATTATGAAATCCCAACTCCAAACAAAGGGAGTCATGAAACAGCGGGCGAAAGGTCTTAATTTTTTCATTTTGACGTGTGGGATAAACCCGATTCGTTAAAAGTGCTACAACAAGTTTATGATTGGCATCAATCCACAAACTAGTACCAGTAAAGCCAAGATGTCCCCGTGAGTTTGAACTAAAAAACTGGCCTGTGGAGGAGTTTTCGCTTACTCCATCCCATCCCAACACACGGCTTGAAGTTGGAATATGTGAGAAGGACCAGTATTTTTGCACAGTTTCGGGTTTTAAAAAATGGTGCTCACCACAGAAAGCTTTTAGCCACAATATTCCTACTTGTAGTGTATCAAGAATATTACCAAAGAGGCCCGCATGCCCTGCAATTCCTCCTAAAATATAGCAGTTGTCATCATGGACCTCTCCACGCAAAACATGTTTTCTCCAGGGGCAATTTTCTGTAGGAAGCACATTTGGAGAAATAGGCAAAAACTGCAGGCTATGGAGCATGTACGGGTTAGCAATCCACTCTTGAAAAAGAGCATCAATATCCATTTGTAATTTTTTTTCAAGACACCAACCTAAAAGCATAAAACCTAAATCAGAATATAAGGCATTTTTTTCAAAGTCCTTTTGTTGCCAACTTTTTAAAATTTTCTCTTCATATTCTACTCTTGCTTTTTGAGGTGTAGTAATGGGATCAAACCCCTTTTCCTGAAATCCATCATACAAAGGTAGCCAAGCTGGCAATCCACTAGAGTGGTTTAAAAGATGTGAGAGTTTTACTTTTGAACTAGGAAAATTAGGAAAAAAATCTTGAACAGACTCCTCGATAGTGAGTTTCTTTTTTTGCTCAGCCATGGCTGCAATAGTAGTTGTACAAATAATTTTTGTAAGTGAGGCCAAATCAAACAGTGACTTGGTATCGCATTGGGAAGTAGAGTGGGTTACAGTATTGTCTACAAACACTCCTACTGCATAAGCTGGAAATACTTCTGGGATAGCTTGTTCAAGTAACGCTTTAGTTTTTGGAAATTTTTTTTCAAAAATCAATTTTAACTTACTCCAGATTCTAGAAATTCTATAAAAGGATTTTGTTTTTTTGCATTTAAAAGGACTTGTACCCCAATAGGAAAAGTAATATGTGGCCTACCATGTCCTGATGGAAATCCATAAAGTATGGGGATGTTTTGCGCTGCTAGCGCATTACCAATACTGAGCATGATGGCAGATAGGATTTCCTTTGTAGAACCACAGTTTGTCATATGTCCGAAAACCACTCCCTTAACATCTTTTAGTTTTCCTGCATGTAACAATTGGGTAAGCATTCGGTCTATGCGATAAGGTTTTTCAGCAACTTCCTCAATAAAAAGAATGCGGTTTTTTGTTTGAATCTCATAGGGAGTACCTATTGAGGTTACTAACAAGCTTAAACACCCTCCAACGATTCTTCCTTCAGCAGTTCCTTGTGTAAGAACTTTCATGCTACGGGTTGAGACTCTTCCTAGAGGTTCATCTAAAAACAAACATTGATATAATGTTTTTGCTTCGATGGGGAGGGGGGTTTCAAAGATTCGGCTAGCGACAACAGGACCATGGAAAGTAACCCACCCTAAATCTTGAAAAAGAGCATTAAGTAAAATGGTTAAATCACTATAGCCTAAAAGAATTTTAGGTTTTAAATTCTTTTTTTGTTTTTTTAAATTATAAATAAGTTCTGGATAAATGCGAGAACAGCCATATCCACCACGTACTGCAAAAACAGCTTTGTTTTTATCCGAAGTGAGAGCCCGAAGAAGCTCCTGCGTTCTTCTTTCATCATCTCCTGCAAAATAAGAAAATTTTTCATGAATGCTTTTTAAATAATGTGCTTTTATATGAAATTTTTTTTCTAAGAACTTTTTTCCAGACAAAAGAAGTTTTTTTTGGAAAGCAAAACCAGGTGCTATTAAAAATATAGAATCCTTTGCTAGAAGACGCCTAGGGTGTTGTACTCTCATTTTTAGATACTAATAATGATATTTATGCATAATATTTTGTTGCGTCCACATATGGACTCTCAATTTTCAGCTTGACGCGCGTCCTGCTCCGAATATTTTTTAAAAATCTATAACTTTTTTAATTGTTGGCTGTTAAGATTAATTAAGGAGAGTAACATTATAAATAAACATCAATGGCAAAACCCAAACAACCCCTTTTAAAAATATCTGATTTTGAAAACATAAGTTATTCCATAACTGCAGTAAATTCAACAACGAAAACAAAGGTCGCCAATACTCCGTCAGCAGAGTTAATTGAGCTTCGTGAAAATGGTTGTGTGATGAAAATATCTGAAAAAAGCTGCTCTGTTGGACATTTTTTAAGTATTTCACTCATGATGATTCCACAGCTAAAATCTGTTGAGTTTACAGCAAAAGTGCTTTCTAAAGAAAAAGCAGACAAACACTCAAGCTTAGTTGAACTTGAGTTTTATCAAATAGAACAAAACCAATGGTACGGATTTTTAAAAGTTTATGCAGATAAACAAGCACAGGTTATGAATATTATTAGATCGATGAAAGAGTAATGAAAGAGTAAGAAAAAATAAGCATATGTTTGATATTAAAAGTAAAGAAACAGTAAAAAAAGTGAACAATTATTTAGCTTCTAAAACAGCGCTTTTACTCGATCCTTCTTCTTCAACAAGAACAGTGATCAGAAAACTTCTTTTAGCGATGTCTATCCCAACAGCAAATATTAAAGTTGCTAATAATTTTCAGGAAAGTAAAGAAGTCATAGAAACAGCAAAACCTCAAATTATTGTAGCTGAATATCATTTAGAAAAAGGAAATGGATTAGATCTCTTGCCCTTGATGCGTTCCTACTGCCCATCTAGCCTTGATGGAACCTTTATACTGGTTTCGGAAAAAAACTCTCCTACTATTGCAGCACTAGCAGCAGAAGAAGAGGTGGATATTTTTGTTGTGAAGCCCTTTACATATGATTCCCTTCAAGACGAATTCATGAAGGCTTTAGTTCCAAAGCTAGAAGCATCTCAATATGTGAAAGTTTTAGATAATGGCAAAAAGCTTTTAAAAGACAAAAAGTATGAAGAAGCTATGAAACTTTTTGATCATGCGCGTACTTTAGAACAAAAACCAGTGCTTGCATTTTATTTTTCTGGCTTTGTGTCAATGCTTCTTAAAAAAACAGATGAAGCAAAAAAGTTCTACGAAGAAGGATTAAAAATAGAGCCCGCACATTATAGATGCTTAATAGGACTATATGACGTTTATATGGAACAAAAACAAATAGAAAAAGCATATGAAATAGCTCATTTCGCATCACAAAAATATCCTGTAAGTCCAAAAAAAATTCCTGAATTTGTAAGATTAACTGTACTGAACAAAAAATATGAGGAGCTTGAAGATTTTTATAATCTTTTTATAAATTTAGAAGACAGAGATCAAATGATCATAACTTATGTGGGTGCAGGACTTGTGGTATGTGGAAAGTATCTTTTGCAACAAGACAAACGCCAAAAAGCAGTTGAAATTTTTAGCAAAGCAGCTCTTGTAGTGAATCAATTTCCAAAGATACTAATGGAAATCATTCAAACTTTAATAACTGCAAATTTAGCAAAAGAAGCTCAACAGCTTATGCTAAAAATTCCTGAAACTGTAAAAGCTTCACCAGATTTTCAGGTTTTAATGCTAAAACAAGCAAATTTATCAGATTCTGCTCCTAAAATGATTCAGAGCTGCCAAGAGCTGCTGTCAAAAGGAATTAAGGATATTGCTATATTTGAAATCATGCTCAAAAGGTCCATTGAGTTAAAACGAGAAAGCCATGTTATAGATCAAATTGTTTTTGATGCAATCAAAGTTTATCCAGATAAAAAATCTCACTTTGAAGAACTTTTAAAAGTAGAGAGTGCTTGAATAGTATTAAATGCTAATAATTGATTCTCTTTTTCAGTATCATCTTTTGGCATAAATTCTATTCCTGCCTTGTGTGTGAAGCCAGTTGGAACTTGTGAGTCTCCTTCAACAGCAGCACACCAAATAATGCGACCTTCTAGTGGATTAAAATTCAACTCTTCTATGGAAAGTCTCACATGAGTTTGAGGCGAAGCTTCAAACTTTAAATAAATACCTGCACCGCTTTTAGAAAAATCTTTAATGGGCACTAAACAACCCGTAATAGTATTTTCCTCAATAAGTGCAAGTGTGGCTTGAAGTCTATGTACGGTGAGATCAATTCTCGCATGTTTTCTGAGTTCTTTTGCCACTTATGAATAGTTTAACAAGTAAAAAACGAAGGACAAGGATTTCTTTTAATTGTTGCCAAATAAGAGGTGTCCTTATAATGAAAGAAAGCACTGGAGCATGTACGCATCTTATAAAATTATGAAAGCAATTATTTTGTTCACACTTTTCTATTTTATTCTCATGCAACCAACTTATGGGATTGATAAGCGCTTAAAGCTTACTTTTAAGACAGCTGGATATGGAGCAGCTACAGGTGCTGCTTTGGGTGCTGGGGCTTGGGCATTTGGTGTAGGGTATAATGATTATCGGAATGTTTTATTAGGTGCTAGCCTTGGAATGTATGCAGGAATTTTATTAGCTGCATATATTGTTTTTGTGCCAGATAAGGAAACATCTGCAAATAAAAACCCATTTGCACCACGTAAACCAATAGGACCAGAAGATTGGGAAGAGGAGTCTCAGGAATACTGGGAACAAGAAATGTTACGCAAACAAGAAGAGTCTTCTTTTAACAAGAGTAAAATCTTTGCAAAACCTATTGCATGGCTGCCAGTGTTTCAATTCCGATTTTAGCTGTCTATTATTGATTTCGGTACATTTTCCCAAAAATCAAAAGTTTGATTTCGGTCTAGTGATGTAATGACTCTTTTAAACTCGTTTTTTACATTTGTGTAACGAGGAGGATGTGTCGTCTGAGCATTGAACTCTCTTAAACTATTTATTAAACTTGCTATTCCACTGGATCCAACAAAGTTTAATCCAGAAAAGTCAAAGATAACTTGCCGATTCTTTGCAGTGTTTTTTATTTGCATGAGATCTTCCTTAAAATCTTCAGCAGTTACAAAATCCAAAGTACCTTCTAGTCGAACAATAATGCTCTCTTCTTGTTCCTGGATTTGTGTTTTCATTGTCACCCTCCTTATATTGTGCCGGATATTTTGTCGAATTTGCTTCCTGCAATTCCTCCGTTCTATTATAAGAAGTAATGGATAAAAAAACAGTCGGTACACTTTACCTAGTCGGGACACCTATTGGAAACCTAGAAGATATAAGTTTAAGAGCTATACGGATTCTAAAAGAAGTAGATGTCCTATTTTGTGAAGACACAAGAAGAACTGCTGTGCTTTTAAAGAAATTTAATATTGAAAAAACATTCCCATTACAGTCCTTTCATGAGCACACTTCTACCAAAGTGATTATGAATATTTGCAAACTTCTTCAGCAAGGAAAAACCATAGGTTATGCTACGGATGCAGGATTGCCGGTCATTAGTGATCCAGGATTTTTACTTGTAAAGGCAGCTTTAAGCATTAGTGCTGAGGTCAGTGTAATTCCAGGTCCTAGTGCAGTTTTTTTAATTTTTGTATTGAGTGCTTTTCCATCTGCAAAATTTTTATTTCATGCGTTTTTTCCGCGAGGAAAAAAAGAAATTGAAAAAGTTCTACAACAAGTTCAAACGCTGCCGATAGTACATGTTTTTTATGAATCTCCTCATCGACTTTTAAAGACTTTAAATATTTTGCAAAATAATATACCTCAAGCTCAAATTGCATTAGGCAAAGAATTAACAAAAAAGTATGAAGAAGTTTTAAGAGGAACTCCTGAGGAGTTATTACAAGAACTTAGCACAAGAAAAAAAATTCAAGGTGAATACTGCCTGGCTCTTTTAAATATTCCGGTTAAGAATTCTTTAGAGCAACCTGCTCAGCAGGTTGCTAATTTAATATCTAACGACTTGAATTCACAACAACAAGAAGAAGTTAAGGCTTTGGTGCATGCTGGCACTTCTTCTAAAGATACAGCAAAGTTTCTTGCAAAAAAATTTGGGGTTCCACGTCGACTCATTTATGAATTTATTATCCGTCACTTGACTTAACAAAAAGGTGCTTTACTCTAAATGGTAGTGGTTGTGGAGCTTGTAATCCATGGATGGATTCAGGGAAAAGGATTTTCATAAGATTCCGCAGAGCTGAACTTAGGTCAGATAGGACGTTTGATCTGAGTTCAGCTTTTTTTTTGGTACATGCGACAAGATCCAACGCACATGTACGTGATGACCATGCGACATGATATGGTATGTTGCAAAAACTATTAGACATCGGTACAGTCATTACAAATGAATTGGTTTGATAGTATCAAAGCACCAAAAATCAAGGCATCTAAGGTCAAAGAGGGTGGTAATGAGAAGCCATCCGAAAAAGTCCTGAAAGTTCCAGAAGGTTTGTGGGTTAAGTGCTCCTCTTGTGGCGAAATTTTACAATCTAAAATTTTAAAAGATCATCTTCATGTTTGCCCTGAGTGTAATTATCATTTTCGCATAGGTGCATGGGAAAGGATTCTACAGTTAAGCCAAGACGATTCATTTGAAGAATTTGATAAAAATTTAAAAACATCTGATCCCCTTCAATTTGTAGATACAAAACCATATTCAAAACGCTTGGAAGTTTCTTTTCAAGCCACACAACAGTTTGATGCAATTGTGACTGGGCAAACTTCTATTCAAGGGGTGCGACTTTTATTAGCATCATTTGAATTTCGGTTTATGGGTGGTAGCATGGGGATTATTGTTGGAGAAAAACTCTCGCGCTTATTTGAAAAAGCCTTGAGCGAAAAATTACCAGTAGTAGTAGTTTCTGCAAGTGGAGGCGCCCGTATGCAAGAAGGGATTTTTTCACTCATGCAAATGGCCAAAACGGTTGCATTAGTGAGAGAGATGAAACAATGCCAACTACCTTATATTTCAGTACTCACAGATCCTACTACGGGAGGAGTAGCAGCAAGCTTTGCGATGTTAGGGGATATTATTTTATCAGAACCAGGTGCTTTAGTGGGTTTTGCAGGTCCTCGGGTCATAGAACAAACCATGCGCCAAGCTTTACCTCCTGGCTTTCAAAGAGCAGAGTTTTTGTTAAAACATGGGTTTATTGATCTGATTGTACAAAGAAGTGAATTACCACAAATGATTGCAAAACTAATAGATCTCTTAAAAGATGGATCATGGCAAAAATCTTCTCGAGTAAAACAGCATCCAATTTGATGTTTATAAAATTTTTTTTTGTTTTTATTATTTTTATTTTTTTTAATATTAGTCTTTATGCTCAACAAAAAAATCCTCTAAAAGAATCCAAAAGTAACTCCCAAAAAAGTTCTCAAGAAGCCTCTAAAAATGTTTCTAATATTTCTAGTGAAAACCAAGCTGGTACAAGATTTTCTGTTTCAGGTAAACATATACATATTAGTTGTAATAGAAGCTTGAGGGATATAGCAAAAAATCGTCTCGAGTGTTTTGGCAATGTATACGTACGCAGACCTTCAGAACTTTTAACATCCGATTATGCAATATTGGATTTAACCACAGAAGACCTGCATGCAGAAGGCAATGTCGTTTATTTTTTGGCAGATACGGTGATTTTTGGCGCTAAAATGGATTTTAATTTAAATACAGAAACAGGAATTATTGAAGATGGACGTGTAGAAAGTGATAAATATGAGCTTTTAGGTGCAACCTTAGAAAGAATTTCTATTGATGAGTTTAAAGCTCTGGATGGAGAATACACAACGTGCAAGGATTGTCCTGCAAGTTGGAGAGTCACAGGTAAAACGATTGATATTACTGCAAATAGCTATGCACGTTTAAGCCATGTTTTTTTTAAAATCAGCGATGCTCCAACAGTTTACCTCCCCTATCTTATTTTTCCTGTGAAAACAAAGCGCCAAACTGGATTTTTATTTCCTAAAATGGGTGTGAGTGCTTCAAATGGGTTTATGTTCGTGGAGCCTTTTTTTTGGGCAATCTCTAGAAATACTGATGCCACACTTGGAGTAGGAACGTATACTTTGAAAGGTCGAAAACTAGAAGGGGAGTTTAGATATGTTCTTAGTGAGCGAAGTAGAGGACATTTAAATGCATATCATATTCGAGATAAAAAATTTATTGACCCTTATCAAGATCGCTGGGCACTGAATTATTTGCATAATTTGGAATTCCCTTGGAAAATTGATCAAAAACTTTATTGGTTGGATGCATCAGATAGGGATTATCCCAGGCGTTTTCCAGAAGATATTCCAGGAGATGGCGAGTCTGCATTGGTATCCACAGCAGGCCTGTCTAAAACTGGAAGAAATTTAAGTGTTTGGGCTGATGCAAAACGTATCCGAAACCTTTTAACACCTCAAGCTGTTGGATTTGACCCAAACACAGTTCAGCTCTTTCCTCGTCTCTCTACAGCGACATCCGATCATCGACTTGCTGAATCTTTCCCATTGCATTGGGGTTTGAACGCTCAATATGCACGTTTTTGGCGAGGTACTTTAGGTTATGACGCAATTTCTCCTCAAGGTCTCCCATCCACTACATCTGATTTATTTATTCCTGGGACTACACCTTTAAGACGAGCACAAAGAGTAACTTTAATTCCTGAAATTTATTATACCTCAAGAATGTTTGATGTTTTAGAAATAGTGCCTTCTGTACAGTATCGAACTTTTTATTATACTTTCGATAAAAATCTAGCTCCCTCAACAACAAGAGGTTATTTAGTTGCTCAAACAGAATTTGCTACAACTATTGAGCATGTTTATGGGGATCGAGTTAAACATAAATTTAGGCCATCGCTAATTTATTCAAATATTCCACTGGTCAGGCAAACGGAATCTCATCCTTTCAATCAGCAGCTCCAAACAGGTGGTTTTCAATTTGATGAATTTGATATTGTGCCTATTTCAAATGAAAACCAACTCTATTTTGTTCCACTTGGTAATTCTTTGTCTTATCGTTTGGGCAATAAGTTTATTTTAAAAAGCCTCACTCTCCCATACACTTATAAAAAATCTGTTGAAGTCATTTCAGGTCAAAGTATAAATTTTATTGAATTTCGTAATCCACCAGGCAAAGGAAAACCATTTTCTCGTTTCTTTACAATTGCTACAGTTGACACCTTAAGGGTTCAAGGTGGAGCAGAATATTATTATTATCCTTATCACAGAGCCTCGATTTACAAATTATTTTCAAACTATATTTTTGCAAAATACACAAGACGTTTGCTTGCATTTCAACGCAGTGTTGGTTTGAACTATGACTTTAACCAAGTCACTGGTCACACGCACGTTATTGGAGGAAGTGTAAACTGGTCTTTTAATGATTATCTTTCCACTCAAACTGGACTCAACTATCAGTTCCCGATGGCACTTCAAAGTACAGTGCATCCTGGTGTAGTTCAATCTGCACGACTAGGGTTTATGTTCCAAAGCCCATCACAATGCTATAGGGTTATTGTGTTAGGAACATGGGATATCCCAACGCGTTGGAATGTGCGCATCAGCGTTCCACTCAATCTTTCAGGAGAAGGCTTTATGGATTTAACAGAAAGTAGTACATTACAAAGTGCCATAGGGGGATAAAAAATGGGTTATCCTAAGCAAGTACAAGAACACTTTCAAAAGCTATCTTTAATCAACACTAAGGTAGTTAAAGAAGTCTCCGTAGTTTTAAAAAATTTAATTGATCAAGCTGGAATTGTGTATGTGTTTGGAAGTGGTCATTCATGTATTTTAGCACTCGAAGCGTTTCATAGAGCAGGTGGACTAGTTCCAGTGTACCCCATTCTTCATGAGTTTTTATCCCCATTTGTTTCTCCAAAAATAAGTGGAAAATTAGAAAAAGTAGAAGGAATAGCTCCAGTGTTATTTTCTAGAGCAGGTGTGAAAAAAGGGGATTTGATGTTTATAGCAAGTAACTCTGGAATTAATGCAGTTCCTGTTGAAATGGCATTGGAATGTAAAAAAGCTGAAGTTGTAACAGTTGCACTGACCAGTCTTTTGCACTCACAAAAATCTCAGAGTAAACATTCCAGTCAAAAAAAACTTTTTGAAATTTGTGACTATGTACTCGACAATGCTTGTCCTCCTGGCGATGCGCTCGTAACGATTGGCGATGTTTCAGTTGCTGCTGGCAGTAGTATAGCTTGTAGTTTTCTTTATCATTGGATTCTAACTGAAAGTTGCAAGCTATGGTTTCATGAAGGGAAGAAATTACCTGTTTATAAAAGTGCTAATCTGGAAGGCAGTGAGGCATATAACTTAAAAATGGAAGAGCACTATCGCCAGAGGATTCCGCTTTTGTAGAATTGAGATTCCCTATACAATTGTAAAATGTTGAGCACATTATATCGACTCGACCAGGACGGGAGAGTACTTTACGAAGCTAATTTTTTACAAGGATGTAAAAAATGTTGAGCACATTATATCGACTCGACCAGGACGGGAGAGTACTTTACGAAGCTAATTTTTTACAAGGATGTAAAAAATGAGTTTAAACATCTTGGTATCAAACGACGACGGAGTGTATGCTTGGGGACTACACGTTTTATCTCAACATTTAAAAAAAATTGGGAAGGTCTGGGTTGTAGCACCAATCGAAGAAAAAAGTACAACAGGCCATAGCCTAACGATTAATAACCCGTTACGAGTACGACGCCTTGAGAATGGTTTTTATGGCGTGAGTGGGAGTCCAGCGGATTGTGTATACATTGGTATTCGTGAAGTGATGAAGCAAATGCCTGATTTAGTTGTAAGCGGAATTAATCGTGGGGCCAATATGGGGCAAGATCTCTATTATAGCGGAACTGTTTCTGCTGCCAGAGAAGCATGTATTTTAGGAATCCCAGCAATTGCTATTTCTACGGATATTACTCCACACAAACCAAAACTAGATAAAAAAATCCATTACTCTAGCGCAGCACTTGCTGTTTTAAAGCTTATTAAAGCAATTCCATTAAGTAAGATTCCTAAATACACATTACTTAATGTCAATGTGCCCGATATGCCTTGGTCTCAAATTAAAGGGTTTCAAGCTACACACCAGGGCTTTCGTTTTTATAGTGGTTCCGTTTTAAAAAGGGTGGATCATCGAGGTCGTCCTTATTTTTGGATTGGCGGTCAATACAAAGGTTACAAATATACGAAGGGGACAGATTGCTTTGCTGTAGCTAAGAAAGCTGTGTCTGTTTCTCCTGTGAAGTTAGATTGCACAGATCAAAGTTTTTTATCAAAGTTAGAAGGTTTTTTATTATGAGGAGGAGAAACAGATGCAGCTATTAAGTCTTATTTTTATAATTATGTTATTTTCCGCATGTGGGAGTGTTCCAGTTGTGTCACAAAAAGATAGAGGTTTATTCCAAAAGAAAACTGAGTTTGCACCAGTAGAACTTCCTTCTCGTGAGCTTTCCGATGCTACTATGGATCTCTCAGAAACAGGATTTATTTGGCCACTAAAAGTTGGGACAATTAGCTCTCTTTATGGACAGAGACGTCGAGACTTTCATGATGGTGTGGACATCAAAGCTCCTAGGGGAACGCATGTTCTTGCAGCAAAAGAAGGGGAAGTAGTATACAGTAGCCGAAAAATCAAAGGTTATGGAAATCTTATTGTTATCAAGCATCCCGATAGCACAGCAACAGTATATGCCCACAATCAAAAAAACTTAGTTAAAAAAGGACAGAAAATTTCTCAAGGAGAACTTATTGCTTTAGTTGGTGCAACTGGAAAAGCTACAGGGCCTCACCTGCATTTTGAAATTAGAAAAGGGGAGGCAGCAGAAGATCCACTTTTATATTTGCCACCTTTGCGCGCTCCCGCTCATGCGAGGAGATAGTACATATTTAAACCGAGATATTGCATTTAAGTTCTACTGCGACAACCAATCTGCGGCGCTATTGCAGGGACTGCTCTTGCTTGTCTCGCTACCAACTTAAATGCAATATCTCGGTTAAAATGGTTTTTGGGCTTGGACAATAAACTTATTATAAAACAAAGTGGTGGAAGTTTTTACCATTTCACCACAGTAAAGCTCAATGAAGTTTAGTGCTTTTTCTTTGGAGCCTAAGCTAGATGTAAAAGCAGGCAGTGCAAAATGAAAGCGTTGACACATGAGTTTTTGTTCTTCAATGAGCGCATCACCATGAAAATAAATAGTGTCAATCAAGCAGTGAGGATTAGTAAAGCCTGCCTGAATAAGCAGTGCAGGAATTTTTCTTCCAATATAGGGATCAAATTGCAAGCTTGTTTGGAGGTGATCCATTTTTTGTTTTAATTCTAAATTCTGATGGAATAAATTAAATATCAAGCCATCAAAGTCGATAATGTAGACTAACCCACCAGGGTTTAATACTCGAAAAAATTCAGATAGAACCTGATTTGGATTTTTTACATGTTCTAAAACATATCTACAGATGACGACATCATAGCTATTATCTGCTTTTAAAATATTTTCCAAAGTACTTTCAAAAAAATGAATCTTTTTGTGAATAGTTGTATTACATAGAGCCATGGCTTGTCTTAGGCGCAGCACAGAAACGTCACAGGCCTCTACATTTAACAGGTTCTCTTTTTCTAAAAGATACCGAGAAACTAATCCCGATCCACATCCTGCATCTAAAATTTTTTGATTAGGCTTAAGAATTAAAGAGGAAAGTTCCTTTATATGATCATATGCATCAAGATTTGACTGCCGTTCTAGACGCCCCGCTTCTTCCGAATTTTCTAATACATAACTCATGTGATTTCTCAATTATTTTTCGGCTATTACTTGAAAAAGTTGATTAAAAAATGTAAAAGAAGCGTTATATTAACGTTGCAGATATTTGATAATGCGTCGTTTCATAAAAGGAGTTGAGTATGTCAAATGCGATTTTTTTTGTTCATGGGGGGCCAGGACTGAATAGTTATGCAGAAAAAGGTGTATTAGGTCCTTTGTTTGAATCGGCTGGAGTAAAAACTTATTTTTGGAATGAACCTTCATTACTGAGACAAGATGGAGATGGATTTAAAGAAGATGGTGCTTATTTAAACTGGGTTGAGTCCCTTCAAAAACATCTCATACAGTTTTACCAAGAAAGATCTCAGCCTATACACCTTTTTGCGCATTCCTTTGCAGCCACTGCTTGTCTTTCATTAGTACAAAAACTAGCACAAAAGCACCCTCAACTTTTTGCAAGTCTTACTTTTATTGCACCTGCATTCAATTTAGAAGAAACCTATAAAAACATTCTTCGGTTAGCAGTTTTAGACTTTAAAGAAACAAATCCATATAAGGCAGACAAACTTTCAGTTCTTTTAGAGGAAGGGTGCACATTTTTTGATTCAGCTATGGAAGAAGGATTTGAAATGGCTTTTACAGATGAGCTGTTATTATCTCATTACTGGTGTGATTTGTCACAATTACAAAAAGCTGTAAGTTTTCTCACAAAACCTGAAGCACAAATTGATTTAAAATCTTTTTTTGCAGTTTTAAGAGATTTTTCTAATTCTACCGAAGGATTGGCAGTACGCAAGAAAGTTGCAATTCCTACACTTTTCGTATTTGGAGAAAAAGATCCAGTAGTGCTGGAATCTCAGACTACAGAATTCATAAAAAACACTTTCTTAAATTATAAAGCTATGTCATGTCCAAATGCTAGTCACTATGTGCACTTAGATAATATCCAATTATTTTTAGAGAATATTTTACCGAAGGATTTGCCTCTTAATAAATCCTCCGGGTATTCTGTCGAATTGGTATCCAGCCAATCCTCAGACCCAGCGGAGATGCCTACTTCTTGAAAAAAAAAGAAAAACTTCCTGCAAGAAAAATTGCTTCACTGATACGAACAGCAAGAAAAAGCTCGGGTTTAAACCAATGTGATATTGCAAAAAGTCTTGGAATGTCACAGAGCGCACTTTCAAAAATGGAGCATGGGATTTTAATGCCCTCTGTTTATGAGTGGTTTGAGTTTTGTAAGATTACAAAAATCAGTCCTGAAAGCTATCTAGATGGACAAATTGAAAGGCTTTCACCTGTAAATTTAGATTCTAAATTTGAAGAAGGTTTCTTTAAAATTCCCAAAAGATATGGGATGTATAGAGGTTCTAAAGTTCGTACGTCTCTCCCATTACTTGCATTCATGAAAACGAAGTGGAGCATAAAGCAAATTGAAGACTTTTTTAAAAATATCAAGCTAGATTCAGATTATTTAACGAATTCAGACCACCAAATTAATCTCATGTTTTTTATTGATTTGCTCCACACTTTAATTCAAAAAGGTGCTCTTCAACCAAATGATATTCCTACACTAACTAAAACTGCAAGCTTGCCTCAAACTCATGGTAAACTTAGTCAAAACTATAGTGGATATGAAAGTCCCCAGCTGCTACTTTCAAATCTTTTGCAAAATGCTCAGTTTTACGAATTAAATTTTGCATATGAGTTAACAAAAAATGACAATCACAGTTTTGACATTTTTATTAACCCAAGAGATCATTTAGGGGAATTGCCCATAAGTAGAAAGCAAAATTGGGGCGAAGTTTTGTGCCAATATAAAAAAAGTTATTTCCATAGCTTCAGTCATTATGGTGGATATGCTCTAGAGCACAAACAGGATGTTGGAGCGACAAAGTATAATGTTTCTGTTCAGGATTTAGAATGTATGTATCGTGGAGGTAAGAGATGCATCTATCGCCTTCAAGTCAACGCTTAAAAAAAGAAGTAGATCATCGGATTTGTAACACTTTAGAAAAGATAAGATTGACTTTAAATTTAAATGTAAGAATTTTTTCAGATTATTTAAAAATTACTGAAAAATCTTATACTGAAAATAGTACTCTCCGTAAAGCCCCACCACTTGAAGCACTGTTTAATATTTTAGAGGTTTTTTCTCTAAGTTTTGATTCTGTTATTGAAGGTAAAATCAATTACAAAGCGTTAAGTGAGCACTATCACGGTAATAAATCATACATACCTGAAAGGTACACTACTGCAGCTTTTAGTAAAAAACGTACTTCTATTCATATGCTTGATTTTTTAGAAAATGTGTTTAGTTGGAAGACGCGTCTTAAAGTCTTAAGGCATTTTCAAATTCCAGAGAGCTGTTTTTACTGTCCTGATGAAATGATAAATATTTTTTTTCTTTCAGACCTTTGTGAATATTTAAAAGTTGAAAATTTTTCTGAACAAACTTTATTCTTGATGGGACAGCATTCTGTAATCTCAAATTTAAATAGTGAATTTGGAAAATTTTTATCTACTTTTGGGTCACCACAGGACTTACATGAGAGGATCTTTACTGATCTCATTAATCAATATTATGATAAAAATCATCTCTATAATCTTATGGATCTAAAGAAGAACTCCTGTACGATAGAAGCGCTCTGTAATCCAAAAGTAACAGATTTACTTAAAGTAAGAAATCTAGGCAACCATGATGTTTGTATTGCAAGAGCTGGAGGATTTTCTTCTTTAACCGGGTATTTAGGTTTACCTTATTCAAAAGTAAACGAAATGACATGTGTTCATAAAGGAGATCCAAGCTGTAAATTTGAAATTGACTATAGTGATGCAGCTACACGATACCAGCAGACCTCTTCTGCTATGCAGCAACCTTCAAGGTACTACCACTAAAATGTGGGAGTATTTCTTTTGCTAAGATTGCATGTTGAACAAAAGTTGGGCCTTCTAAAATTTCAAAAAATTTTGCATCTCGATAGAGCTTTTCAATTTCATATTCTTCCATACACCCCCATCCTCCAAATAGTTCTACGCAACTTCCAACCATTTGCACTGTAGTTTGACCTGCAAAAAGTTTTGCCATACTAGAGAATTCAAACGACTCATTTCCTACATCCCACTGTGCTGCTGCTAAGCAAGTTAAAAGCCAGGAAGCCTCAAGTTTTGTTTTGAGATCCATTAACTTTCCTCGAATAGAAGGCTGTGTGAGCAGAGGAGCTCCATACAAAACTCGCTTTTCAAGATAGGATTGAGTGATGTCATAAGCCCGCTTACAAAGACCGTAAGCTGTTGCTGCTAAAAAAATCCGACTCCTTTGTATAGACCTAAAAGCTATTTTCATGCCTTCTCCCTCTAATCCAATTCGATGCTCAAAAGGAACAAAAACCTGATCTAGGAAAATTTCGCTAGTATTAGAGTCTCTTAGCCCCATTTTTCGATAGGGTTTTCCAATCTGTAATCCTTCTGATTTTCTAGGTATATAAAAAATGCTAAAACCATTTTTTTTGGATTGGGACAAAGTCTCTGGAGAGTTTACGTGAGGTAAATTTGACAAAACCTCATGTTTGGCAATTACCACATAGTGATCTGCAAAATTTGCGTTAGTCACAAAGCATTTTTTCCCAGATAACAGGTAACCATTCTCTATTGTTTTAGCTCTAGTTTTAATTCTAAAAACATCACTTCCTGTATCAGGCTCAGTAAAACAAAAACTAGAAAGAGAAAATTTTTCTAAAACTTCTTTAAATACCTTTTCTTTAACTTGTGAACTTTCACTCGCTGTACTGATACAAACTAGTGCAAGACAATTTCCTGCCATCGAAATACTCATTCCTGCTGAGCCATAACCTATTTCCCTAAATACCCAGGTAAGATCTGTTGTAGATAGCCCTTCTCCCCCATATTGACGTGGAACTACAGCTTGAAGATAGCCCAATGTGTGTAGCTTTTGATACTGCTCAATAGGGAAACAGTATGTTTTCTCACGCTCTAGAGCTGTTGGAAGTATTTTATTTTTAACAAAATCTCTTAAACTTTCTAGTGGATAAGATGAAACGAAAGGAATATTTTGTAACATTTTTATGCAGCCTCCTTATAGAGTTGGGGAGAGGTTTTGATCTCACCTAAAACCATTTTTTCATCCCATATATTTTTAGATGCGTTTGCTAATTCCAAAGCATAAGAAGAAAAATGATCACAAAAAAGGATTGTCACACTTTCTCCAAGTAACGGCTGATGAGGAAAGGGAGGAAGAGATTGCATACCAAAACTTAAATTTTGATAACCTAATTTTTGAAAAAAAAGATCTGTTTTAAATCTTGGTACTCCAAAACAAAGTTGCTTTAAGGTCTGTGTTTCTAAATAGTAATTGATAAGAACACCAATCATGAGCTCTTTTAATTTTTTTGTTAGCTCTCTATTTTCTCTTACTAGTGGATCAATGGTCCATCCACTTCCAAAGGAAAGATCAATATTTTCTAACTTACACATGTCTAAGATTTCATAAAGTTTGAGTAGGTGGAGGTCAGTCCCCTGTGCAGCCTTTAAAATAGATTGAGCAGGAAATGGCAAGTTATGTTTTGTACAACGTGACAAAGAAATAGTCTTAAAAGCTAATAATGGCTCTGCAGTTTCCCAAATAGGTGTTTTTTCAGAGTTACTTGAGTAAAGAAAATGATGAGTTGCAATAAAATCTGTGGTGTCTATTGGGAGAACTCCATAAGGGTACTCTTTTTGGTATCCCTTTAGTTTTAATTTTACCATTTTACAAAACAATTTTTGGACTTGAGAGTCCTGCCATAAATCGTAAGGGCACTCTAAAATTACCAAGGAAAAATTTTGATTATTGGTCGTTTTTTCCAAAATTTACCTCCATGTATTTAACCATGTTTTTAGCCATGCTGAATTCTAATAAATTATTCGGATTGGAATAAAATGAGCTTTAGTAAATATTACAAATTCAAATAAAAAAGCTCTAGAGCTTGACAAAAATAGCCTAGAGTATGAAACTGCTGAAGTGGAGACACATTCTTTTGAATCTATTAAACAAAGTGAGCATAAGGCATATTCCCCAGTGTCTGAGCATGAGTTTACAAAAATCAGAAAACAATTAGGTCAAACAATTTATAATTTGAGAAAAACTACCCGAGTTTCTCAAACAAAGTTAGGGGAGGTGTTATCATTACACCAAACAGCAATCTGTCGCATAGAACAGGGGACACAAAATCTTACACCATCTGAACTATACTTACTTTCACAGTTTTTTGATGTGAAAATAGACTCGTTATTAGTTGGAGATATTGACTATTGGATCGTTGCTGAACGTTTTAGTCAGACTCCACCTTTTCCAGAGAGATACCGAATTTATCCTTATTCTAAATTGAGAGAAGTGTTGCCTGTGCTTGAATATATTAAAAATACACATGGCGTTTCAAATATGAATAAAATTTTAGGTAAAATGAATTTGAATGCTACTTTTTTAATCAATCCTGATCAAAAAGTTGGAGCTTATTGTCACTTAGATATTTTAAAAGATCTCATTCAAAAAGGTCTTTTGAATACACAAAATCTTGATAAAGTAATTTCTTATACAAGAACAATGTCAGTTCAAGGTTTTTTGCATAATACCTATATAGCTCAAACCTCATCACTTAACCTTCTTTTTGCATGGATATTAAATCTTCCACACTATGAGACAAATTTTAAATATGATGTTCTAGAGTGTAACAAACAAGATTCTTGCACTATAGCAGTGACACCTGCAGATCATATGAAAGATGTGTCATACAAAGACGACATATTAGGTGATTTTTTATGCCAATATCGAAAAAAATATTTTATGGAATTACCTCGATATATTGGAAAGCCACCACTACAGCTTGTGGAAAAAGAATGCCATTTTCATGGACACCCTCAATGTGTTTATGAGCTATCGTCCCTTAATTAAGGGCCTATCGAAGGACTTTTTGAAGTCTTTTTTTGTAGTAAAACCATAAGTACCAAAAACCAATAAATAAAGCTAAGATGACCCAACTAAAAACAGGAACAGTGTGGTTTTGAGCAATCGATAATGCAATTCCTATAATTGCAAACGATGACCATAAAAGCTTTAATCTCAGCATGGTGTGAAAGCTTTCTAGGGGAGCATTTCTTCCTAAGAAAGATTCCACACCTATACCAACTAAAGCAGCTCCAACAAGTCTTGTTGCAATAGGATCCACAACACTCCAACCTAAAAATTTAAGGATTAATTCTGGAAACAATATAAGTGGAATGGCAAATGAAAGATCAATTGCACAGTGTACAACGAACCATTTTTTAAGGCTTGTTGGAACCATGTTTAATTCATGCTCACTTGGACCCATTGTCCCTGCTTTTTAACATAGTTGTAGCGTGCTTTTCCATTTACCTTATGAACTTGGACTCTACTTACGGATTGAACAGAGCCATCTTGAGTTGGTGTCATGAAAAAATCCACATCTACCTTTTCCCCATTTGAATCTTTGAAATCTGCACAAACAAAGGAAGTTCCATCTGAGAGTTGAACAATTTTATCGGAGTGGATTTTATCTAAAGTTAGATTTCTAGTTGTTTTTAAAACTTCATCCTTCACTAAGAACGTTCCTTCTTGTACCTTACCTTCTTGTGCCTTACCTTTTTCGACAAAAGACAATAAATCGTTTTCTACTTTTTGTTTATTCCAAGATGTGTCTTGTTTTTTTGTTTTATTTTTTCTTTTATGTTTTTTTGTAGGCATTTCTTTTTTAGAGTCTGCTTTTGATTCATCTGCTTTAGAGCCTTCGGATTTGTCCCCCTCATCTTTGTGTTGTGTCGAATTTGCGTCCTGCAAATTCTCGGGTGGATGTTCCTTGGGATGTTCAGTGGGATGCTCATCTGTTAATCCAAAATGAGACATACTATAAGCCATAAGTGTTATTGCAAATACAAAATATACTAGTTTTTTCATAAATATTTTCTCCTGTGCTTTCAATTGACTGCACTTTTTGGATTTTGTAAAGATGGATATAGGAGGCCTAAATGTTTAAAGTGATTTTTAGTATTCTGTTATTTTTAAAGATATGTTTGCTGCATGCAGCAAATTATGAATTTACTTACAAAGTAGAAATTTTTAAGCCTAGTCATTTAAAAAATATGCGGGTATGGGTACCATTTCCTACAGAAAATCATGAACAAAAAGTAACCTTAAAAAAAATTAAAAGTGAATTTCCATATCAATTAATGAGTGAGGAAAAATATGGCAACCGAATGCTTTTTCTAAAAGTACCTAAAAATATATCTTTTCCACTCCAGTTTCAAGCTACCTTTCAAGTAGAAAGGCATGTGGGCAAACCAACACCGCTAAGTAAGTTGACAGAAAATAATTATTGGAATCCACGGAAATATTTGGGTATGGATAAAAATGTCCCAATACATGGCATCATTGAAAAGCTTGCAAATGAACAAACTCAAATGATTAAAGACCCCAATAAAAAAATTCGTAAAATGTATGAATATGTTGTGGATACCATGACCTACAGCAAAGAAGGCAAGGGGTGGGGCGAGGGGAATGCAATTTGGGCTTGCTCTGCCAAACGTGGAAACTGTACTGACTTTCATTCACTTTTTATTGGAATGGCTCGCAGCCAAAACATCCCTGCAAGATTTGAAATTGGTTTTCCTATTCCTCAATCTGGGCAAGGATTGATCACAGGCTATCACTGTTGGGCAAGAGTATATTCTCAAACTCAAGGGTGGATGCCTCTTGATGCCAGTGAAGCTAAAAAGGAAGGAAAAAAGTTCGAGTATTTTGGAAATATCCCAGACAATCGTATCCATTTTACAACAGGACGAGACCTTGTTTTAAATCCACCACAAAAATCTAAACCCTTAAATTATTTTATTTATCCTTATATTGAAGTAAATGGAAAGCCATACCTGAACTATAAAAAAGAATTTTACGTAAAATCTTTATAAATGAACTTCTCAAAGGAAATTGCTGTAATTGTACCTGTGGGACCACAAGATAATGCATGGGAAACTCTTTATAAAGATTTAGAGAAATATTTTAATTTTTTGGATGTAGTTTTTGTTGGAGCTGAATCTTTGCCGCCATTTTTAAGGAATTGCCGCTGGGTGCAAGTACAGAAGGCAAGTCGAGCTCATCAAATTAATATTGGTGCGCAAACTACAAAAAAGAAATTTTTATGGATTTTACATTGTGACAGCCGTATTGATGCTCAAACAATTTTTTCCTTAAACCAGTCTTTAAAAGTTGCGCCTCAATCCTTGCATTATTTTAATTTAAAATTCTCAAAAGATGGGGGGGCTTTGATGTGGCTTAATACATTGGGAGTTTGGGTGCGCTCACATTTACTTAAACTCCCATTTGGAGACCAAGGGTTTTGTATTTCAAGAAAGGTTTTTAAAAAACTTGGTGGTATGAATGAATTCTTAAAAAGTGGAGAAGATCATCACTTTGTTTGGAAAGCCTTAAAACAAGGTATTCCCATAAAGTGTACAAATGACTGGCTTGAGACTAGTGCACGAAAATATCGGCAAAATGGGTGGATGAAGACAACTTGTAAACACGTGTTTTATACTACAAAACAAGTTTTAGACTTTTCTAGAATATGACTTGTGCACTCGCCATTTTTGTTAAAACACCTGGATATTCTAAAATTAAAACAAGACTTGCAAAAGATATTGGAAATGAAAAAGCTCAGGAGTTTTATCTTCTCTCTGTAAAAGCTACTGAAGTTATTGTAAAAAAATCTATAAGCATTTTAGCTGAAGGACTTTTAGATCCCTTTTGGGCAATTGCTGAGAAGCAAGCTTTAACACATCCCTTCTGGCATTCATTTGATTGTGTTGATCAAGGTGATGGGGATTTAAGTAAAAGACTGTTTTGTGTGTATGACACTCTTTTAAAATCTTACAAAAAAGTGGTTTTAATTGGAGCTGATTCTCCACAGCTTGATCCCATGTGGATTGTAAAAGCCGTGCTTTCAAAAGCTCCTTTCACAATTGGTCCAACTCAAGATGGAGGGTTTTACTTGTGGGCTGGGACAAAGCCTATTTCCCTTGAGTTATGGAAGCAAGTACCTTTTAGTACTTTAGAAACTGCTAAAAGATTAATGAGTGTTGTCAAGCATCTAGGAAAAATTGAGACTCTTCCTATGAGTCTAGATGTGGATGAGAAAGAAGGCTTACAGAAGCTTTTTTCTTTTTTCTCACAAAATCCTCCACAGCTTTTTCAACAAAAAAAATTACAGCTCTGGCTACAAAAAAAATTCTTTAAGAAACGCTCTTAATCTAAATTATTATTACCGTCCTGCAAGTCTGGATCATCGCTTGGCCTACATCCAGCTAATCTTAAGACTTCCTCAATATTGTTGTGGATTGATCCACTAAGTTTTCTATAGGTATGATAGCTTTCAGAAAGTGCCTTTAAAGTATTATCTGTATCACTATAATCACAAGCTAGGCTTAAATGGTCTTTAGCAAAATGCAGGTCATGTGAAAGCTCTCTAGCATCATTGTATCCATTGTAATATTCCGTTCTTGTTTGCCATTGAGCACATCTTCTGTGATGTGTACAGTGTCCATTTGGATGACAAATAAAATCAGTTGTATAGTATGCACAGTACATTCTAATTTCTGAAAATACTTCATTTGCAGCATAATTAGCAAAATCTTCAGCATTAGCGAGGAGCTTTAAGTTGGATTTATTAAGTACTGTACATTCTGTTTTTAGACTATCAATAGAGACATCTTTTAATCTGGTTTCAAGTTTTTGTAGTGAATTTTTATAGCGGTAGCCTTGTTTGCAAAGCTCATTGCAACTTGTTAATAGAAAAATACACAAAATACTAAAAACAACTCTTTTCATAATTACCTCCAATTTGATAGGACTGAATTAGAATTATAAATTTTAATCGTCAAGGGAAATATGCAACCTCACGCCCGTATTTTAATATTAGATTTTGGATCCCAATATACTCAGCTTATTGTCCGCAGACTCCGTGAATTAAGTGTCTATAGTGAAATTGTTCCTTGTGATATTCCATTTAACGAAATTATAAAATTTAACCCAAAGGGTTTGATTTTTTCAGGTGGACCTTATTCTGTTTATGAAAAAAAAGCTCCAGCACTTTTTTCACCACAAAAAACTTTAGCTCTCAATATCCCTATTTTAGGTATTTGTTATGGGATGCAATACCTTACTCAAATTTGTGGAGGCAAGGTAGTTCCTGCAAAAATATGTGAGTATGGAAGAACGTTTATTGAGAAAAAAAATTTCGGACAAAGTGAAATATTACCAATTTTTAAAGAGAAGTGTCCTGTGTGGATGAGCCATGGTGATGAAATAGGAAGGTTGCCAGAAGGGTTTAAACTGACTGCAATCAGCGCCAATAACAGTCCGGCAGTGATGGAAAATTTTTTAAAAAAATATTATGCAGTGCAGTTCCATCCTGAAGTTACTCATACAGAAAATGGGAATGAAATTTTTAAACGGTTCTTATTTGAAGTGTGCAAGTTGAAACCAAATTGGAATCTTAATCTTTACTTGGAAGAAAAAATTGAGTCCATACGAAATCAAGTTCAAAAAAAGAATGTGATTTGTGCACTTTCTGGTGGTGTGGATAGTACGGTAGCAGCAGCGCTTGTTCATCAAGCGATTGGCTCAAAATTAAAATGTATCTTTGTGAATAATGGACTTTTAAGAAAAAATGAAGCAAAGGAAGTTTTGGAAACGTATAAAAAACATTTAAAGTTTAATCTGCTTTACGTAGATGCAGAAAGGCAGTTCTTAAAGGCATTGCAAGGAATTCAGGATGCAGAAAAAAAACGAAAAATTATTGGGAGAGAATTTATTCAGATTTTTGAAAGGCATTCTAAAAAATTAAATGCCACGCACCTTGTACAGGGAACCCTTTACCCGGACGTTATTGAAAGCAAGCCACCCCCACGTGATCGATTAGGAAAAAGCCAAAAAGTTGGGTTCTCATTTACGATTAAAAGCCATCATAATGTTGGGGGGTTGCCTGCTCAGTTAAAGTTAAAACTTATTGAACCCTTTCGCGAGCTTTTTAAGGATGAAGTCCGTGAATTGGGTAAAACACTACAAGTGCCTTCTAGTATTTTAGAACGCCATCCATTTCCTGGTCCTGGACTTGCTGTACGAATTCTTGGAGAAGTTACTAAACAGAAATTAAAAATTTTACAGGAAGCCGATGCAGTGTTCCTTGATGAACTAAAGCAATTTGGTTTATACCACAAGGTCTGGCAAGCATTTGCTGTGTTTTTACCAATCCATTCAGTAGGGGTTATGGGGGATAGCAGAACTTATGAAAATGTGGTGGCGTTAAGAGCTGTCACCTCTGTAGATGGGATGACAGCAGATTGGGTATCTTTTCCTCCTGAGTTTTTAACAAGAGTATCCAGTCGTATAACAGGAGAAATCAAAGGCATTAACCGTGTCGTATATGATGTTTCTTCAAAACCTCCTGCTACAATTGAGTGGGAATAAGAGAAAATAATGAGTTTTGCACACCTTCACGTCCACACACACTACAGTTTACTTGAATCCACAATTAAGATTCCTGAGCTTATCCAAAAAACTAAGCAGCTTGGGATGCCTGCTGTAGCGATTACAGATTCTGGAAACTTATTTGGTGGTGTTGAGTTTTATCTTGCTGCAAAAGATGCTGGAATTAAGCCTATTTTAGGTGCAGAAATTTATTATACACGCACTCCACGTCATCAAAAACCAACAAAAAATTTAAAAACTAATCCTGAAGAATTAGAAAATTTTAGGAATTTTCAACTCGTTTTGCTTTGTAAAAATATGCTGGGCTATCGAAATCTTTGTGAATTAATTACATTAGGATACACAGAAGGTTTTCATTTAAAACCACGCGTTGACTACGAACTGCTATTACAAAAATCAGAGGGGTTGATTGCATTAACTTCTGGTTTAAAAGGTGAGGTTGGCTATCAATGTGCAATGGGTAGACCAGAAGATGGGCAAAAAACCTTAAATAGACTGAAAGATATTTTTAAAGGCAACCTTTATATTGAAGTTCAAGAAAACGGCATCACAGAGCAATCTCATATTAATCGTACTCTTTTAGAACTTTCGCAAATGAGCAATATTCCTATGGTAGCAACAGCAGATGCACACTATCTGAATCCAGAGGAATCCCACGCCCAGCAAGTTCTCATGTGTATTGAAGCAGGAAGGAACTTGGATCCTCATATGCTCTCTAAAAATAAAGTAAATGGCTTTTGGTTTAAGGATATCGATACCTTAAAAAAACAGTTTGATTGGATCCCACAAGCTTTGACAAACACTCTTGAAATCGCGGATGCTTGTAATTTTGAGTTTCTATTAAAAAATGAAAAAGGCCAACCCATTTATTTCCTTCCAGATTTTACTCCAGAACATAACTATAGTGTTTCTGAGTATTTAGTTAAGAAAGCACAAGAAGGACTTCAAGTACGTTTCATAGAGCCTACGTTTAAAAAATTACAAAATCTACCTCATTGGGAAAAGTTAAAATCTGAATATCTTAAGAGACTAGACTCTGAATTAGAAATGATAGAAAAGACTGGTTTTCCTGGTTATTTTTTAGTGGTTTCTGATTTTATAGATTTTGCAAAATCTAAAAAAATTCCAGTAGGGCCAGGAAGAGGCTCAGGAGTTGGATCTTTAGTGGCATATGCCTTAAAAATTACAGATCTTAATCCTCTACCATGTAATTTACTTTTTGAGCGGTTTATTAATCCTGAACGTATTAGCTTACCTGATTTTGACATTGATTTTTGTCAGGAGCGCCGCCAGGAAGTTATTGATTATGTAGTAGGAAAATATGGAAAAGACCGAGTGTCTCAAATCATTACTTTTGGAAAGCTTCTTGCTCGAGGCGTGATTCGAGATGTTGGAAGAGTTTTTGGACTTCCATATAAAGAAGTGGACAGTATTGCAAAGCTTATTCCAGAAGAGCTTGGTGTAACTTTAAAAACTGCATTTGAAAAAGAACCTCAGTTAAAAGAACTCACAGAATCAAATCCACAGGTAGCAAAACTTTTTGAAATCGCTCGAATACTAGAGGGTGTTAACCGTCATGCTTCAGTTCATGCTGCTGGTGTCGTAATTACTAATCGTCCATTAATAGAATACTGCCCATTGTATGTAGGCAAGGACAACGAACTCGTCATACAGTTTGATAAAGATTATGCTGAAAAAATTGGTCTAGTGAAATTTGATTTTCTAGGTTTAAAAACTCTTACAGTTCTTTCGAATACTGTAAAACTTATACATGAGCAGGAGTCTGCACTTGGTGTAAAAGAGGAAGATTTTTTTCACTTAGAAAAAATAGAACTTGAGGATTTAAAAGTTTATAAACTCATTTCAAGTGGAGATACCGATGGAGTCTTCCAACTCGAATCCTCAGGAATGAAAGATCTTTGTATTCGTGCTCAACCAACTAATCTTGAAGACTTAACAGCCATTAATGCACTTTATAGACCTGGTCCATTAAATTCAGGGATGGTGGACGATTACATCAGCAGAAAACATGGTAAAACTCCTGTCGTCTATGAGTTACCGCAGTTAAAAGAAATTCTAGAAGAAACTTATGGTGTGATTGTTTACCAAGAACAAGTCATGCGCATAGCGCGAGTATTGGCAGGTTACACATTAGGCGAAGCAGATATTTTAAGACGGGCTATGGGAAAGAAAAAGCCTGATGAAATGGCAAAGCAACGGGATAAATTTGTTCAAGGCTGTGAAAAAAATCAAGTAACTGCAGAAAAAGCAGTTAAAATTTTTGAACTTTTAGCAAAATTTGCTGAATATGGTTTTAACAAATCTCATTCTGCTGCTTATTCGATGCTTTCCATTCAAACAGCGTATTTAAAAGCTCATTACCCTGCACAATTCATGGCAGCGTTAATGGCTACTGAAATGAATAATACTGAAAAAATGGCTCAGTATATCTCTGATGCCAGGAGCCATGGAATTGAAATTCTACCTCCAGATATTAATGAAAGTAACCGTTCTTTTAGTGTTACAAAAGAAAACGAAAAAACCGCTATTCGTTTTGGTCTTGAGGCGATTAAAGGAGTTGGGGGAGTTGCCGTAGAGGCTATTTTACAAGAAAGATTAGCTCATGGTGTATTTCATACTTTTTTAGATTTTTGTAAACGTGTTCTACAAAGAAAAGTAAATAAAAAAGTTCTTGAGGCACTAATCTCTACGGGCTGTTTTGATAAAATCGAGCAACAAACAAGAGCAACTCTTTTTGAAAGTATAGAAGGTGTCATGCAGTTTGCTACAAAACATCAAAAAGATGTGGATCTTGCACAAGTGAGCTTTTTTGATCAATACAATGAAAAAGATTTAAAAAACTTAGAACAAACAACAAATCTTTTTAAAATTTCTCCAGAGTGGTCGGAGTCTAAAAAACTTCAACTTGAAAAACAGTTGGTGGGATTTTATGTATCAGCTCATCCAGTAGAAAATATTTGGGTCTTAGCAAAAAACTTTGTCTCAGGAGATTTTACATGGGTTAGAGAAGAGTTTGAGAAGAAAAAAACTCTTACTCAAGGTCCTTCACCTCGTTGGGATGTTACCTTGGTTGCAATTGTAAATTCAATTCGTGAAACCATAACAAAAAAAGGATCTAAAATGGCTTTTGTGGATTTGGAAGATGCAAAAGCAAAAAAATTAGATGCTATTTGCTTTACAGAGGCTTTTGAACAGTATGGGTCTTACCTAAAAAAATCCTTAGAGGAGTGTGAGCCACTTGTTTTATTAGGGAATATCAGTTTAGATGAAGAAATCCCACGTTTTTTTGTTCGAAGTACAGAATTTTTTTCAGAATACATTAAGAAAAACATCCATTCTGTAGTTTTTAAATTCAACCCTTCTCAAATGACAGCAGAAAGTTTTTCTCAACTTCGATCGTGCCTCGTGCGACATCCAGGCAAAGTTGCAACATATTTAGAATCCACAGGCTGTATTGATGGTATCGACTTTGAGTCTCGTCATGCATTACCACAAGACCTTTTTGTAAGACCTTCCTCAGAGTTTATTAAAGAAGTAAATGGATTATTTGGTGACCAAACTGTAAAGCTTACGTAGCTGCATTGAGCTGATCGTAAAGACGCCCTTTAAGTTTGTAGTTAAATTCTTGTGCAAGTTCTTTTAGTTCCGTGAGAAGAGCTTTGCTTTCTAAAACTTCCATAATCATTTGAGCCCGAATGGTCGTGTGCATATTGTTTGGATCTTTTTGGTAAGCCTCATGATAAATGAGAAGCTCCTCTAAAAGAGCAGCCTTATCCATTCGCATAATTTTTTCTTTGTAATGAGATTCCTTTTCTTTTTTGTTTTTTAGTGTCTTGTAGGTCAGTAAGTTGATGATCTTCATAGTTTCATGCCCCTCCTTGGGGCAGGTTATGATGAGCAAAATCCATGCCCAAACAAACTTCAAAAAAATCAACTCAAGCTAGACCAGAAATCCTATAAAACTTACAGAGTGTATAAATATTTTACACTTTTCGAATCCAATATTTCAAGTATTAGTGTATAATAAATATATGAAAAGTAGTTTTGTGTTAACAAGCGATGTAGTGATTCAATTTGTTCTTAAAACTGCACAAAAGCAATTACCTTTAAAAAAAGTGTTTTTATTTGGATCAAGGGCAAGAGGCACAGAGTTTAAAAATTCAGATTATGATTTAGCAATTTTTGCACCAGGTGTTACTGAATTGGAGTGGTCTCGTTTTTATTTGAAGGTTTTAGAAGAAAAACCTTCACTACATAAAGTAGACTTATTAAATTTAGAAAAATGTAATGAGAAATTAAAAAAAAGAATATTAAAAGAAGGAAAAATTCTTTATGGATAATGTCAGAAAAAAAAACTTGGAAGACTCATTTGATAACTTAACATCTGCAATGGAAAGTTTTGAAAAATGCTTAAAAGAGCCCATTCATGAAGACAGAGACTTAGCAGGAATTATTAAAAATTTTGAATTTGTTTATGAATTAACCTGGAAATCCTTAAAGCATTTACTTTCTTTAGAAGGAAAAGAAGCTTATACTCCCCGTGAGGTTTTTGAAGCAGCTTTTGAGTTTAATATAATAGCAGATGAACAAATTTGGCCAAATATAATGAAAGATCGTAATTTAACGGTCCATACCTATGACCAAAAATTTGCAAATGAAATGTATGAAAGAATTTTAAAATCTTATTTTACAGTATTTAAAAAAACACATGATGTTATTAAGGTTCGCAAATTAAATTTACCTGACTCCCTGTTAACTAAACATGGCTAAACTCAAACCACCAAACGATGAAGAAGTTTCTGAAGTAATTTCTAAGGATGATTTAGAAGACATGGAACTTGATGAGACGTCTATGGAACTTGATGAGACGTCTAAAGACACTCAAGTTGCTGCTGTTCCAATAAAAGTAGAAGAACTTCCACAAACTTTAGATCCATTAAAGCAATATTTTAAGGAAATATCACAGTATCCTATTTTATCACTTGAGGAAGAAATGGATCTTGTAGCAAAACTCCAAAAGCAAGGAGACCTATCCGCAGCAAAAAGGCTTGTCACAGCTAATCTAAGATTAGTTGTAAAAATTGCAATGGAATATTACAACGCTTATCAAAACCTCATGGATCTTATCCAAGAAGGTAATATTGGTTTGATGAAAGCTGTCTCGAAGTTTGACCCCACGAAAGGAGCAAGGTTATCCTACTATGCAGGTTGGTGGATTCGGTCTTATATCCTTAAATATATTTTAGATAATTTTCGTTTGGTGCGAGTAGGTACTACGAGAGCTCAGAAAAAACTTTTCTTTCACCTGATACGTGAAAAAGAAAAACTAGAGGCTCAAGGTCTTCAATTGGGACCTAAACTTTTAGCAGATAAGTACAATGTTCGCGAGGAGGATGTCATAGAAATGGACCAACGTTTAGGTCACTATGGCGCTGAAGTGAGTTTAAATGTTCCAATAGGATCCGATTCCTTAGGAGATGCAAAGGCATTTCATCAGGACATGCTTTTGGATCCATCCAACACTCCAGATGAAACCCTTGTGCAAGAAGAGCTAAAGTCCATTTTAAAAGAAAAAATTGAACAATTTGCACAAACCTTAAAAAATAAAGAATTGTTGGTGTTTCGTGAAAGGCTTGCAGCAGAACGTCCCAAAACTCTTCAAGAAATAGCAGACGTTTTTAGTATGACTCGCGAAAGAGTGCGTCAGATTGAAGTTAAAGTTATAGAAAAACTTCAAAAATTTTATAAAAAATACATACGTTAAATTAAGGTATTAACGTTTTGTTGACGTTCCGTGTAAGACAATGGTATAGAATTATAGAACAAAAAAACTAATAGAAAATTATAAGGAGAATCTCTTTGTCACATCAAACATTACACCAAAAAGATGAAAAGCAAAAAGTTATTGAAAAATTTAAACAATCTGAAAACGATACAGGTAGCTGTGAAGTGCAAGCCTCCCTTCTAACCAAAAGAATTAATGAATTAACTGGACACTTAAAAACTCATAAAAAAGACTTTTCATGTCAAAGAGGATTGTTAAAAGATGTTGGTCAACGCCGACGTGTTTTAGATTATTTAAAACTCCATAGCGCTCAACGCTATTTTAAGCTTATTGAAGCTTTAGAGCTTAGAAAATAGTTATGTCAAATCCAGTATCAGTGTCATGTGAATTTGGGGGGAGAGCTCTTACTATTGAAACTGGTGTCCTTGCAAAGCAAGCAGATGGTTCTGTGCTTGTAAAGTATGGGGATACAGTTGTTTTGGTTACGGTGGTGTGTGCTCAGGATGCCAGGGAAGGGATCGATTTTTTTCCTTTAACAGTAGAGTTTCAGGAAAAGTTTTATGCATCTGGTAGAATTCCTGGAGGTTTTTTTAAAAGAGAAGGTCGTCCAAGTACTGATGCAACTTTAACAGCAAGGCTAATTGACCGACCCATTCGTCCACTTTTTCCAGAAGGTTTTTTATATGAGACGCAAGTTGTGGCAACCGTTCTCAGTGTGGATAAAGAAAATGATCCAGATGTGGTTGCTAGTATTGGAGCTTCAGCTGCTCTTCATATTTCTAATATCCCATTTAATGGACCAACTGCAGCATGTAAAGTAGGAAGAGTAGATGGAAAATTGATCTGCAATCCTACAGTTGAAGAACAAACCAAGAGTGATATGGAAGTTTTTATTACAGGAACTAAAAACGCTATCATGATGGTGGAGGGTGGTGCAAAGGTAGTTCCTGAAGAAGAGGTTTTGCAAGGGATCCTTTTTGGACATGCTCAAATGAAACCTATTACTGATTTGATTGAAAGCCTTAGAGAAAAAACAGGTTCTAAAACAAAACGTACTTTTGAGGTAAAAAAAGCTGCACTGGAAATTAAAAATTTAACAACACAAAAAGCCCATCCACATGTTTTAAATGCTTTAAGCACTCAAGACAAACTTCAGCGCTATGAACTTTATGAAAAAGCAAAAAAAGCCGTTTTACAATCAGTAGAAGAGATGTTTCCAGATTGTTCAAAAGATGAAATGTCTCAAAAACAAAAAGATGTGAAGGCTTGCTTGGAAGAACTCAAATATATTGAAATGCGTTCCATGATTTTAAGTAAAGGAAAGCGTATTGACGGACGTGCAAGCAAAGATATTAGGCCCATTTCGGTGCAAGTTGGTTTGCTACCTAGAGCACATGGATGCGGGTTGTTTACAAGAGGTGAGACCCAAGTGTTATCTGTGGTCACTTTAGGCACTGGTGATGATGAGCAGCTTATTGATGCCTTAAGAGGGACTTATAACAAAAAGTTCATGTTAAACTATAACTTTCCACCCTTTAGCGTTGGAGAAGTTGGAAGGCTTGGATCGCCTGGTAGAAGAGAGATTGGTCATGGGGTTTTAGCTGAAAGAGCTTTAGCAAATGTGATGCCTGCTCCTGAAAAATGTCCTTACACTGTTCGAATTGTTTGTGAGGTATTAGAAAGCAATGGCTCAAGTTCTATGGGATCGGTGTGTTCAGGCTCTATGGCACTGATGGATGCAGGTGTGCCATTTCAGGAGCCCGTTGCAGGCATTGCTATGGGATTAATTAAAGAAGGTGAGAAAGTTGCGATCCTCAGTGATATTTTAGGAGATGAAGACCACTTAGGAGATATGGATTTTAAAGTAGCTGGCACAAAAGATGGAGTCACTGCAATTCAAATGGATATAAAAATTGAAGGTGTGGATGAAACCATTATGCGAACAGCATTGCAGCAAGCTCATGCGGGACGCATGCATATTCTTTCAAAAATGGCTGAAGCCATTACACAGCCTCGTACAGATGTTTCAGCATATGCACCGCGCTTTACAACTATAAAAATCAAAACTGAAAAAATCCGTGAAGTGATTGGTTCAGGAGGTAAAGTTATCCGGGGCATTATTGAACAAACAGGAGTAAAAATTGATGTGGGAGAAGATGGCACTATTCTTATCTCCTCAAATGAAAAAGAAAATGCAGCTAAAGCCCTCCAAATGATTCAAGAAATTGTAGCGGAGCCAGAGTTAGGAAAAGTTTATAAAGGTAAAGTAAAAATGATAGCAGAGTATGGAGCATTTGTAGAAGTTTTACCTGGAATAGACGGATTATTGCATGTTTCTGAGATTGCTTATGAGCGAGTCCAAAATGTCAGAGATTATTTAAAAGAAGGCGATGAGGTGGAAGTCAAAGTTTTAGAAATAGATGAACACTCAGGAAAAATGCGCTTAAGCCGTAAGGTATTATTGGAACGTCCTGCTAATCTGCCCCCCCCACAGCAGAAGCCTCGCCGTAATGATCGCTATTAAAAATTCTTAATGCGATCTTCATTTCACAAGTCAATTCTTAAAAATGGAGTAACTCTTTTAACTGAAGATCTACCTCACTTTCAATCTCTGTCTATTGGTATTTGGGTAAAGTCTGGCACTAGACATGAGCTCATCCAAGAAAGTGGTTTATCTCATTTTTTGGAACATATGATTTTTAAAGGTACAAAAAAGCGTTCAACCTTAGAAATTGCTCAAGCTGTAGATCAGGTGGGTGGCGAGTTTAATGCATTTACAGCACGTGAACACACCTGCTTTCACTTGCTCTTTTTACATAAAGACTTGAGGCTAGCTATCGATATCCTTTCTGATGTGCTCATGAATTCGGTTTTTCTAGAAGAAGAACTAGAAAAAGAGAGAAAAGTAATCCTACAGGAGATATCAATGGTGGAGGAGAATCCTGAAGAATACATCCATGATGTATTCTTTTCACAAGCTTATGGGGCACATCCCTTAGGAAGACCGATTTTGGGGGACTCTAAAACAATTAAAGGATTTAAAAAGTCTCATGTACTATCTTTTTATCGTAAACACTACACACCATCTCAAATGGTTATTGCAGTTGCAGGCAATGTCTCACATGGAAAAATAAAAAACTTATTTAATCGATATTTAAACTCACAACAAAGTAAGAAAAATAATATTAGAAATTTAATGAATCCTATCAAACCAGACCGTACTTCTCCTAAAATTCATTCTGGAACAAGACTCATTAAAAGATCCCTTGAGCAAGCTCATATGGTAGTTGGTTTTCCTGGTGTTTCTTATTCCCATCCCGATCGGTTTGCTTTTTTACTTTTAAATCTTTATCTAGGCGGTGGAATGAGTTCCTCATTATTTCAAGAGATTCGTGAAAATAGAGGACTAGCTTATCATTTGTATTCTTCTCTTTCTTCTTTTTCAGATAGTGGATTATTTTCTATTTATGTAGCAACAAATCCTGGTGAAATTAAAACGTGTTTGAAAATTGTCGGACATGAAATTCAAAAACTAAAAAAATCCCCTTTAGAAAAAAGGTCCCTAAAGATTTTAAAAGACAATTTAAAAAATACAGTTTTACTCAATGCAGATTCAGTAGAAAATAGGATGAGTACGATTGCTAAAAATGAAATTTTTTATTCAAGAAATTATTCTATAAAAGATATTTGTGGTTTTATAGAAAAAGTAAAACCTCTAGACTTGCAAAGAATTTCGAACATTCTTTTTAAACCACAGAACTTTATTCTTACGGTCTTAGGTCCAATCAATAAAGCGCCATCTGTAAAGTTGGTGTTTAACCCCTAGATTTTCTTTTTTTCCAAATAATAAACAATGCAATTGCTCCCCCACCTAATAATAAAAGCATGAGGTTATCATCTTCTTTTTTCTTTGGTTTTGCTGTAGCATCGCCTGTTGATTGCCCACCTTGTTCGGTAAAAACATTTTGTGCTGTAAAGGTTCCAGGAAGTTGGGCTTGATTAAAAATAGATTGAGCAATATTTGTGTTCACTCCCCCTACTTTTCGAAAGACTTTCATGCTTTTTATCATGTTTTCAAATTGAGTGAGGTATTCTTGGTATTTGTTTTTATTAATAGAGTAGGTCACAAGCACCCCAATGTCTTGCTTTACCGTAGCTAGATAGCGTGTATAGAAACCAGGAATTTCAGATTCCAAATGGATAGAATCAACCCAAGGATGCCCATTCAGTTCGATAGGTTTTACATATTTTGCTTGGGAAGTAAGCGCCTTACCAGTAGAAGTTGTAAAATTTCGTGGCTTTGAGAGATATTCTTGATATTTGTCAAGAGAGTCTTGATCCCCTTTCAGTTTTGCTGCAAGGACAACAATAGCATCTTTCTTTTTTTGCTCATCAGAGCTTTGGCATACCCACTCAGCGCCTTCAAGAGCACAATTCCATTGGTTTGTAGGGAGTTCAAACTCTACAAACTGGTTTGAAAATTTCATGGCAAACGCTTGGGTTGAACAAAAAAATGCTAAAAGTACAAAGCAAATACTTCGAGTCATGCTTTTCTCCTTTTTATAACTAATTTCTTAAGTTTAATTATGTCCTTGAAACAAATTACATGCAATCCCATAATCAAATCATATGGCAATTTACGAAGATTCATTGGAATACCACAAAAAAGGGAAACCAGGAAAAATTGAAGTTGTACCGACAAAACCAAGCTCTACTCAAAAAGATCTATCCTTGGCTTATTCACCGGGAGTGGCAGGCCCTTGTTTAGCCATTGCTTCAAATCCATTAGATGTTTACAAATATACAACCAAAGGAAATTTAGTTGCAGTGGTAACGAATGGCAGTGCTGTTTTGGGTCTTGGAAATATTGGGCCGCTTGCTGCAAAGCCTGTTATGGAAGGCAAGGCAATGCTCTTTAAAAATTTTGCAGATATTGATGTGTTTGATATCGAGCTCAATACACAGGATCCACATGAGATCGTTAAAGCATGCAAATTGATTGAGCCTACTTTTGGGGGAATCAACCTAGAGGATATCAAAGCGCCAGAATGCTTTTTTATAGAAGAAACATTAAGGAAAGAATTAAAAATTCCTGTTTTTCATGATGATCAACATGGCACATCGATCATTTGTGGTGCTGCATTTTTAAATGCTTTAGAAATAACAGAAAAAAAAATTGATAAAGTAAAATGTGTCTTTATTGGAGCAGGAGCTGCTTGTATTTCTTCTGCACAAATGTTTCTTGAGCTAGGTGTAAAACCTGAAAATTTAATTATGACCGACTTGGATGGCGTTCTTTATAAGGGCAGAAAAGAAAGCATGAATCCTTATAAAGAACGATTTGCACAAACGACACCTTTGAGAACTTTATCCGATGCAATGAATGGAGCAGATGTTGTTGTTGGACTTTCTGCAAAAGGAGCATTGACAAAAGAAATGATAAAAACCATGGCAAAAGATCCCATGGTTTTTGCTATGGCAAACCCAGAGCCTGAGATTACACCTGAAGATGTGGCCTCTGTAAGAAAAGACGCCATTATGGCTACTGGTAGAAGTGATTATCCCAACCAAGTAAACAATGTGCTTGGTTATCCATTTATTTTCAGAGGGGCATTAGATGTCTCGGCTACTCAAATTAATGGAGCCATGAAAATGGCTGCTGTAAAGGCTCTAGCAGCACTTGCTAAAGAAGAAGTTCCAGAAAGTGTTTTTCGTGCTTACGAAGGAAAAACTTTTTCTTTTGGAAAAGATTATCTTATTCCAAAACCTTTTGATAGGCGCGTGTTGCTTTGGGTGGCTCCTGCAGTAGCAAAAGCAGCTATGGATTCTCATGTTGCACAAAAACAAATTAATATTGAAGAATACCGAAACCGCCTAGAGCAGCTTTTAGGTGGAGCTTACACGGTCATGCGTTCCATTAAGAATCGTGTATTAAGAGAAAGTTCCCGTAAGCACATAGTCTTTCCAGAAGGGGATAATCCTAAAATTTTAAAAGCATGTGCTCAGATTATTGAAGAAAATATTGCAGAACCAATTTTACTTGGAAAAAGGGATCGAATCACGCACCTTATTTCAGAGTTAGGGCATGAAAAAGATCTAGCGGGTGTGCAAATTGTAGATCCTAATACAAGTTCTAAATTGGATGAATATGCAGATATATGGGCAAAAATGAGGGAAAGAAAAGGCATGACACCAAGGCTTGCAAGAGAACTTTTATTAAGAAGAAATTACTTTGGTTGCATGATGGTTCATGCAGAGGATGCAGATGGACTCGTCAATGGAATATCACAAAGCTATCCTGAAACCATGCGTCCAGCTATTCAAATTGTTGGAGTAAAAGAGGGGAGTAAGTTAGCTGGAATTTATATGCTCATTTTAAAACGAAAAGTTTTTTTCTTTGCAGATACTACAGTTAATATTGATCCCACTGCAGAAGATCTTGCGGATATTGCAATTTACACAGCAGATCTTTCGCAGCATTTTATTGATCAAAAACCAAGAGTAGCACTTTTGTCTTTTTCAAATTTTGGAAGCAACGAACATCCTTTAGCACAAAAAGTTGCCAAAGCTGTGGCGATTGCTAAGCAAAAACGCCCAGACCTTATTTTAGATGGAGAAATGCAAGCAGATACGGCATTGGTACCTGAAATTTTAAAAGAAGATTTTTCATTTAGCAGCCTAAAAGATCCTGCAAATATTTTAATATTTCCAGATCTTCAGTCTGGAAATATTGCATACAAACTTATGATTCGTCTTGGTGGTGCAGATGCAATTGGTCCAATTTTAGTTGGGATGAAAAAACCCATTAATGTGTTACAACAAAATTCAGATGTTGAAGATGTAGTCCGCATGACAACCATAACAGTCATTGAAGCACAGTTGTAAACTGGAGGAACATAAAATGCTTAAAGAAATTTTTACAGAAAATGCCCCAAAGCCCATTGGGCCTTATAGCCAAGCTATTGAAGTAGGAAGCTTTGTATTTTGTTCTGGACAGGTTTCTATTGATCCAAAATCTGGAAATTTAATTGGTAAAACAGCAGCAGAACAAATGTCACAAGCAATGACCAATCTGAAAGCAGTCCTTCAAGCTTCAGGTTTAAGTATAAGAAATATTGTTAAAACAACTATTTTTTTAAAAGACATTAAAACTTTTCAAGAAGTGAACAGTGTTTATGAAAAAAGCCTTGAAGGCCACCGCCCGGCAAGATCCACCATTGAGGTTTCTGCACTTCCTAAAGATGCTTTAGTTGAAGTTGAGTGCATTGCTTATAAAAATGGTAAATAATGGCAGTCAATTAATAAAAATTCCATATTAATAATCCACTATACTTTAAGTGTAACTATAGTGTATATTGCACTATGCAAAAAGCCTTATTATAAGGAGATTTTTATATGAGAAAATTTATTTTTCTAGCACTTATTTTATCACTGCCAGCATTTGCTCATAATCCATTTAATAGAAATTATGCTGATGATGCCATGGCGTTAGCAATAGAATATTTCAGCCCAGAAAATGAAGTAGAAATCAAAGTCAATGATGAAAAACATACCTTCATGAGGGACTTATTACAGTCGACTGATGAGAAGTTTCCACTTTTAACAAGAATCCATAAAATGCCTTCTAGAGAGTATTTTAGGTATAATATTTTTCCATATGGAACATTAAATTTTTATTTGCATACAGATAAAAATGAGTCTAATGAAGCGTACAAAAAACTACAAAACTATTTAAATCACGCTCTAGATCTTTTTTCTGACTGTCACTATACAAAGGAAATTATAGAAGAACAGAGCACAAATATTAGAGATATTACTACAAGATGGCTATTTGATTTTAAGTTTATATCTTATATTGAAAACAAACTATGTAGTAAATCAAAAGCAATGTTTGAAGCAGGTGTACAGTCATTAGAAATTATTATTAATGAAAGAAATGATAATGACAAAGCTTTAGAAATAAAATTTCAAACAGGACTTGCACACACAGAATATGTAAAAAAGCGACTTATTGCTATTCCAGAGTTTGAAGAAATTGCAAAAGAACTAAGTGTAATTAGTCCTAAAGATTTTTTTGGTTTAGGATCAAACATCACTATTTTATCAGAACGTTTAAGTGATGTAAGCGCCACACAATCTAATGACACTAAAGCTCCGTCACTATCTAATGTGATTCAAATGCAATTTAATTGGGGATGGGGGGATTGCCCTGCTGGATGTATTTATAGGCATAGTTGGAATTTAAAAATTACTCCAAGAAAGCCCACTCAAGATGAAATCAACCGATTCTACAAGTATGGTTTTGATATAGAGCTTATTTCAGAAGCAGGTGATCCAGTTCAAATAGGCACTTATTTAGAAGGGGATTATTAAGATTTCTTTTTTTAGATTGTCTCTAAGATTTCCAATTTGAAAAGTTTTAGAATTAAATGGCGGGTGCACTTTTAGAAGACCTTGAATTGTTTTTATAAAAACTTTTATGTCTTGATGACTTAAAAAAATTTTTCCGGCGTCTGGATGCCTCGATAAAAATTCTTTTGCGTCGATCTCATTTTCAGCATCAAAGGGAATAACTAGCGCTGGGACTCCTAAAGCAGTGCACTCATAAAGCGTTAACCCTAGTGGTGCCATTACAAACTTTGATTGAAGATAAGTATTATGAATGTTTGAGTTACTTTCAAATATTGTCCAATGGATTTGTGGAGAGTTGTGAGCAAACTCTTTAATTTGAGTTGTATGAGTAAAAGCTTGTCCAAGAGCAACAGCTACAGTTTTAAAAAGTCCGCTCTCAGTAATCATTTGCATCATTTTTAAGGTAAGCTTTGCAGGGTCGGCACCTCCAAAACAAAGAGCTGTATCAAAAGTTATGGGTGGTCTTGAGTATTGATTTTGAAGTTTTCTTACAGCAGGATGCAGCCAAGTCCAATCTAAACCTGTACGAAGCATATCTTGTGGATATTTTTTTTTCTGTGACTCAGGAAAATGGTCTGTTGGAAAAATCAAGCAATCTGAAAATTGAGCTGCAGGATAAATATTATCTATAAGTATAATATGAGCATGTTTTTTTAGTTCTAATATTTGCTTTTTAGTCCAAGGATACTTTCCATCGCTAACTAAAACATGAAATGCTTTTTTACCCAAAATTTTTAAAAGTTTTTCATAAACGATATCTACTGCATGGATCCATCCAACTCTCCCCAAGGGTTTTTTACTTTTCTTTGTTTTAATTTTGCTTAAAGAATGCCACTGAAATTGTAAATTTGTATTTGGATAATATTCCTGTAATTGACTTAAAACTTTTTTGCCAATATTAGGTGTAAAAGTTAGAAATGTAGCCTGTATTGGTCTATTCATGGACAAAGCGATATCCAGGGTTCTCACTAAATGCCCAATGCCCTTTTGCGCCTCCCCATCCGCATGGAAAAGTACATTTACGGCCGGAGCTTTTCTTGGAAGAGAAAGCGACAAAACACGATGTAAATGCTTAGTCAGTTTCATAAAACCAGTGTATGATATTTACAAAGTTTTTAGCATTATAAAATTTACCAAGAGCGCCTCTAAGGAGAAAAATTTGCAAAAAGTTTTAGTGATTCGGTTTAGTTCTGTTGGAGATATTGTTCTTACTTTTCCTGCACTTCGTTTTTTATCTCAAAACCAAGTAGAAATTCACTATTTAACCAAGGCTCAATTTGCTCCGTTGGTAGAAATGAGTGGTTTAGTACATGTTGTACACACTATTTCAGACCATGCGTCCTTAAAAGAGCTCCTTTTAAAAACTGAATCACTTAAGCAAATTTCTTTTAGCCATGTTTTTGATTTGCATCGTAATTTAAGGTCTTGGATTGTAGTTAAAGTCCTTAAAGCTAAAGCATCTCGAATACGAAAGTTTAGATTTAAGGAATTTTTTCTTTTTATTTTTCGTAAAAAGATTTTTAATTGGATTTTTAGACCTATAGATCGGGCTAAAGAAGCTGTAGTCACTGTGGGTGGGGCAGAGGTGACCACAGGGATCTTGTTAGATAAAACTAAGGAAACTCATATCATTGATTTACCAAAAAATAATTTTATTTGTATCTGTGCAGAATCTGCATGGCCTCAAAAACAGTGGTCTATAAAATGTTTTCTAGAACTTGCACAAATACTTTCAGAAAAAGGATATGGAATCGTATGGCTGGGACTAAAAAGCCTCACAACACCTCCCAACTCCCTTAATCTTATTGCAAAACTAACCCTTCCACAAACAGCACAAGTTTTAAAAAAAGCCAAACTTCTTATTTGTAATGACAGTGGTCTCATGCATTTATCTGAAGCAGTAGGCACTCCTGTTGTGACTATTTTTGGACCAACCACTGTAGAAATTGGATTTTCTCCACGACTTCCACAAAGTAGGATTGTAGAAGCAAAGTTGTGGTGTCGCCCATGCTCTAAATCAGGAAGATTTTGTATTCGTTTTGTGAAACCTTATAAATGTTTACAAGATATCTCTGTTCAGAACGTTTTGACATATGCCTTAGAAGTATTGAGGAATGGATCAATGCAGCCATACCCTTATAAAAGCATGGATGTTTTATGAAGACATGGCTATATAGCTGGATTGCATACCCCACATTGTTTTCTTTAGCTTTCTTTTTTGGATTTTTTAGTAAAAAAACTCGTGGAACATTAAAACTACGATCTTGGAAATATTTTTTAAGCCTTCGTTTTAATGTTGGTGAGCCAATTGAATATTGGGTTCATGTTGCAAGCTATGGAGAATTAGAATATGCATTCCCTATTTTACAAGAATTAGAAAAAAAACAGCGAAAAGTTTTAGTAACATATTATTCTGTTTCTGCAAAAGAGATGATTGAAAAACTGCCTTCTAGTTTATCCAATGTCTCTTTAATAGTTCCATTGCCTCATGATGGGTTGGGACTCATGAAAGAGTTTGTAGCTCTTGTCAAAAAGCAAGGAGTTCGTAATCTTTTACTTTTAAAATATGAGCTTTGGCCTGGTCTTCTTTGGGAATGTAATAGGCAAAATATTGCAGTTGTTTTAGTAGATGCACTAAAGCCAAGTTGGTTTCATCGAAATCTTTTACATAAACTTAGCAGTATTTTAGCAGGATATGCCTCTGAGATTGAGCACGTCCAACATCCCGATACCCATGTGGTGGGTGATACACGTGTTGAGAGAGTTATGAGTCGCTTAAAAAATTCAAAAGATTCTCCTCTTCTAGAGGATCTTAAAGCTTCTTTAAATACAAAACCTATTTTAGTTTGTGGAAGTATGTGGCCAGTAGATACAGATCTTGTTTATGATGCTTTTAACTCTGCTTTGAGTTCAGGCCACGTTCTTTGGATTCCACATGAGTTGTCTGAGACTGAATGTAAAAGAGCTTGTAAACTTTTTAAAAGTCTTGGCTATGAAATTTACGATTTAAATGATTTTAGGTCAAAAGTTGTGAATACAAATCAATCTATGTTTTTATACTTTATGCAAAAAGGGCTTTTAGCAGAACTCTACAAGGTAGGTCACTTGACATATGTAGGAGGAGGATTTGGAGCTGGAGTGCATAGCGTGTGGGAACCTGCTTTAACAGGGGCCTATGTTGCCTGTGGACCAAAAACAAGTCGTTCTCCAGAAGCGTTTGAATTAGAAAAGCATAATATACTAAGACGAGTTTGGAACTCACAACAATTTTTAAACTGGTATTCTGAACATTTGACTTGTCCTAAAACAGAACAATACTTAAAGTTAACAGAAAAACATATAGGAGCTTCAAAACGAGTAGTGGATTACTGTGAAAATAGGTTTTTCACAGAGCATAAAAACGTACAATAAATGTAAAAATGACAATAGCTATTGATAAAATTATACATAAAATCAGAATTTCTGCAGGTGATGCACATTATGCTGGAGATCTTGTAGATGGTACAAAATTGTTACAGTTTTTTGGTGATGTTGCTACAGAAATATTAGTTCGGCACGATGGTGACGAGGGACTTTTTCGCGCTTATGAAAGTATTGAATTTTTAGCTCCAGTGTATTCAGGGGATTTTTTAGAAATTGAAGGTACATTATTACAAACAGGAAATACTTCTCGAAAAATACAATTTGAAGCACGTAAAGTAATTACATTATTGAAGCCAGCAGAAAGTGGCTATTTAGCTCCTTCTAGTGCAAAGGTTTTAAAACCTTCAATCATAGTATGTAAAGCCATCGGTACTTGTGTCACTCCTAAAAACTTACAGCATACTTTGAAGAAACCACCTCGAGACTTGGAAAAAATAAAATGAAACTTGCAGAAAGTTATGACTTTATATGCACAGGTGGAGGAATTGCATCCTATTTATGTGCAGCACTCTTATCAAAATCAGGTCAAAAAGTTCTCCTAATAGATGATCAAGATTCCGCTTTTTATTCCAAAAACAATCACCCTCTTTTTACAGCTGATCTAACTGCATTTAGTGGATTAAAACCTGGTCAACTTTTCAGTCAAATTTTAAATGAACTAAAAATAGACATTAAAAATTTTAAGACAGAAGATGTCTTTCTACAGGTTCTTACTCCTGCTTATAATATTGCTTTTAATAAATCTATGAATGACGTCGCTCTTGAGTTCAAACGTAAACTACCTCCGGAACGTTTACAGCCAGAGCATTTATGGTGTTTTTTTGAAAAAATCTACAAAGCAGGCAACGAAATTCCTAGTTTTGTTAATGATGTTCCAAAGCTTATTCACGCAAGTTTTTCAGATATTAAAACTTGGAAAAACTTTTGGGGCAAGCAATTAAAAGCAATGCGATCCTCTACACCTGTAGCATATTCTGAACTACTACCCCCTGTAGTTGCCCCAGAGTGTGAAAGACTATGTAAAATTATACTCAGTGCTTTGACCTACATATGTCCACACAACATTAATGTTGAACAAGCTTTAAGAGGATTATCACTGATTTTTCAAGGTCAATCTTTTTCTCATGATGGTTTTCAAAAGCTAAGAGAGGAGCTAATAGAAATTATTAAAGTCCATGGTGATGTGAAGCTTGAAACAAGAGTTGAGTCCCTAGTTGTTGAAGGCAAAAAAATCACAGGTGTACTTTTATCTTCTTATGAAGGAATTATCCAATCTAATTTTATTATCTTGGGTGGAAGCTTAAAGAGACTATATTATACCTTACCTCAAAACATACTAGATCAAACAGTACTTCGAAGCTTAAACCGTTTAGTGCCAACGCATTGGAGGTTTACTTTTTTAGTAAAAGTTTTTAAAAAGATTTTACCCGATGGTGTAACCCCATACATGACCTACGTCCATTCCTATGAAGACCCTTTAGAGGAGGAAAACTTTTTACAAATTCAAATTTTGGATTCTTATTTAAGAATTACAGCTCTTGTTCCTTATAAAGCTTCTACTTTGGAGTATGACTATTTACAAAAATTAGCAGGACGTATGATGCATTTATTATGTAAGGTTTTTCCTTACTTAGATGAAAATATCTTAGAAATTCATCCGGACTTTAGAAAAGGAACTGAAGAAATTAAAAAATACTACCCTTTTCAAGGGCTGAATTGGTTGCCAGAAAGACTAATTCATTACTATGTAAGAGGTAGAAAAAATATTCAAGATTTTTGGGGGGTGCCATTTTTTACTCCACATAAAAATCTATACTTTGTAGGTCACGTTTTATGGCCAAGTTTAGGGGTTTATGGTGAAGCACTGTCTGCCCTGAGAGTTTTTGAAGAAGTGATGTATGGATGGACACTTACCCAAAAGGAGAAAATTCTTTGATTGAGCGCTACTCACGACCACCTTTTATAGAATATTGGAATGATGAAAATAAATTTAAAAAATGGCTAGAAGTTGAATGTGCTTTATTAGAAGTTTTAGAGAAAAAAAATGTGATTCCTGTTGGAACAAGTGAACACATCCGCTCACATGCTAAAATTCAAGTTTCTCGAATTATGAAATTAGAAAAGATTTTAAAACACGATGTGCTAGCCTTTACGACAAGTATTTCTGAACAAACAAAAGATCTAGGTCGTTTTTTTCACTATGGACTCACAAGTTCTGATGTCGTGGATACTGCGCTCTCGTTGTTATTAAAAGAAGCTTTAGAATATCTTTCAGATGATATTTTAATCATACAGAGCTCATTAAAAAAACTTGCACTTAGGTATCGTACATTACCTTGCATGGGACGCACGCATGGAATTCATGCAGAGCCCACTAGTTTTGGTTTAAAATTTTTAGGCTGGTATGCTGAGTATGAAAGGCAAAGCATACGACTCAAACATGCGATCGAGAATATTTCTTATGGAAAATTATCTGGAGCAGTTGGTGCGTATGGAGTGCATAGCCCTGATATTGAAAAAGAAGTTTTAGAAAAATGTGGATTGAAGCCTGAACCCGTTTCAACACAGGTCTTGCCTCGCGATAGACATGCTGAGGTTTTTTTTGTTTTAGCGAGTATTGGTGGAACAGTTGAAAGAGTTGCAGTTGAATTACGCCATCTGCAACGCACTGAGGTTTCGGAAGTTGAAGAAGCTTTTACTGAAGGGCAAAAAGGTAGCTCAGCAATGCCTCATAAAAAAAATCCTATTGCATCAGAGAATTTAACGGGATGTGCGCGCTTGCTAAGAAGCTATGCTGTAGCAGCTTTAGAAAATACATCCCTTTGGCATGAAAGAGATATTAGTCATTCATCCGTTGAACGGGTGATAACAGCTGATGCAATCACTTTAGTGGATTATATGTTAAAACGTTTGAATGAAGTTCTAGTTGGTTTAAAAGTAAAAAAAGATAAAATACAAGAAAACATCCACCTTACAAAAGGAATTTCTTTTTCTGGGCATGTGCTTTTAAAATTGGTTGAAAATGGTTTGAACCGTGAAAAAGCATATCGATTAGTTCAGAGATGTGCTCATGCATCCTTAGATAAAAATAAAAACTTTAAACAAGAATTGCTTCATGAAAAATCTATTCGACAAAAATGTTCAAAAAAAGAGCTAGAGAATATTTTTAATATTCAGAATTATTTAAAAAATGTTGATAGAATATATGAGAGGGTACTTGGAGATGATTATAATAAAAAACCTTCTCAGAAACTTTTTAAAAGATGAGAGTGGTCAAGCAACAACTGAATATGTGTTGCTTATAGCAATATTAGTATCCATTCTATTGACATTAGCTTTTGCTTTTAAAAATAAAATTCAAGCACTCTTTCAAGGCCGTTTAGGCAACTACTTGCGTGAGCAATTTTTTAATCCCCGTCGAATGTATCGCTTTCCAATAAATATTCCCAGATAGTTAAATGATAGTTATCAATAAATTAAAAATTGAATTCCTAAAAATAAAAAGACGGATTAGATAAAGGGGACTCTATAGGGGGTATAGGGTGTTTAAATTATCTAATCCGTCTAACTTTTGGCTAACTTTTGGCTAGCTTTTAAAAAATTTTTATAATGCAAAATCAATGCCGATGGTGAGTATATAGTGTGTTTTAGTATCTAAAGCAATAGTTTTTTTAAGTTTTTCCTGCATCGATAGGGATACACTGGACCTTGTAAAAATTTCATAGTTGTATAAAAAAACACCATGTTTTCTTAATCCCTTGAAAACACTGGAAAAAGAGTTTACTTATTGAGGTTTCTAACGAGTTCTTATGGGGCCAAACTGGCTATCCCCATCCATTTTTATCAATTATTTCAGGCTGCAATTCTTGGCATAAGAGTTGCTTTAAGAGAGGCTGCGGAATCCTAATAAATGACTTTGGACTGAAAGGAGTTTTAAAATGAAGTTTCGTCAATATTTATCACTTTCTATTGTATCTATTACAGTAGGGGTATTAGTTTTTTTAGGGGATATCAAATCTGTTCGTGGGGAATTAGTTTTTGAAGATGAATTAAAACCAGAGCATTTACAGGATGTAAATGCGACAAGATCTGTAGAGCGCCCAACTGAAGCAGCATTGAAAAGTAATGACGTGGGCAGCTCCAATCAACAAGCTGGAGGCTACTCTAGCGTAACAGAGAATAATACAAGTGCACGTGAAAATGAAAGAAAAGAAATCTCAAAATCTGAAATGCTTCGTAGACAAAGATTACGTGAAGAATTAAGGAACGAAGATATTGTTGCTCAAAAATTAGAAGAATTACGTCTTAAAGATGAGATGAAAAGAACAGAAGAATTAATGAAAGCATCAATTAGTTCTGTATCCGCAGTTGAAAAACAACCTCAGGACGTTTCTAGTCAAAACACTGCAATAGTAGAACAAAAAGTTGGATCAGCAGCAACCCCAGCAGCTACACAATCTGTTGCTCCAGTAATCGATAACTCAACTGCTAATGTTACTACAGTTCAAATTAAACCTGAGGAAAAACAAGATACGATAGGACGCGTAAGTGTTACTCCACGTGCTGGTTTAACAAACTTAAGCAGCACTTTTTATGAAGTTGAATCCCGTTATACAGTAGGTTTTGGATTATCTGTAGACCTAAATGATTATCTTGGATTTCAAGGCGGCTACAGTTTTTCCCAATACAATTTAGGATCTGGTGGATCATTGTACAATCCCTATACTTATAATTTGCAGCAGCTTGAAATGAACGATAATGTTATCGACGTTGGACTGCGTGCATATTTTTTATCCCCACAATCCCGTGTCAGACCCTATATTGGTGTAGGTGGAGCTTATAGAAAAGGTTATATCAACTACGATGATCGTACATTAGAGTTTTTAAAACGCTACAATGTTTATGACACACAAGATGTGCAACTCAGTGCTTTTGCAGGGATGCTTGAGACGGGTTTAGAAGTAAAAATAACAAAAATGATTTCACTTACAGGGATGTTTCGTTATTTTAATATTTTAAGCTATAGACAAAGCAATCCTGTAAATCCTTATGCGTTTATCAATCCCAATGGGTTAGCGGGTGGATACAACAGTGGATTAGTTGGAGGATATAATAGCGGTTTGGCGGGTGGATATGGCTATGGCGGTGGCCCATCCCCATATAGTGCTTTTGGTTATAATAATGACTCAAGAACTCAAGTAGGAAATAACTTAGCTCAAAGTAATTTTTATCAAATTATGGGTGGACTTTCGATTAGTTTCTAGTTTTGCAGACATGATCTAAGCGATTTTTTACTGAATACTTTAATCCAATGTGTGAGTAACGTGTTTTAAGCATATTTTCTTGCTGTAAAATATAATTCATTGGGTCTAGTAAATAATCATGGCAATAACTTTTCAATTTCCAATTCATGTATTTTTGAAGTTCTTTTGTGTAATGCGAAGGAAGTAAAACTTCATCCCAATATTCAGAGATGTAGTCTGACCAATCAAAAAACCGAGTCAGAACAGGTCTGTTATTTTCCCATCGAATATAGGGCTGTTCGTCTGTCCTTTCATCAGCATGGAATATGTTTTTAAAAAACCGAAACCCTTCGTAATTTGCCACTAGATCTGCGTTAGAATATACTGCAGACACAAGAAGACCAAAATACGTTTTTTCAGACAAGACTCCTTGTAGAAGTGCAGCTTTTTCTCCTTTTGCTTTAAAAAAAGCAGTTTTATAATAAGCATAGCCTTCTGAAAAAAAGTGGCTAATTTTATCCACTCCAATTCGAATATTATTTACTCGGATTGTAGGCGAAATGCTACAAACCGAAGCCACTCCACCACAAAGCCAATTTCCTCGGCTGGCCCAAAACGGCGCTTCTGCATAAACGTGGTCATCTTCAAAAATGGTCTTATCAATTTCTTGGCTTTTGATAATCCATTCTTCTAGTCGCCCGGTTGCTCTATTTTGAGAAAATTTTTTATAAATTTGCTTTATAAAATAGATCTCATCTTTAGGTTTGCTCTGTGGCCACGACTCAACAATTTCTTCTAAACCCTCGTTAATTGTTTGATTTAATAGCGGAAGAGAATCTATTAAAAAGTGCGACCTATAAGTATACTGGTCTGTTTCCCAACCCCAACTCATACTTGAAAAAAATAAGATGAATAAAAAAATCCACGGTTGAATGTTCATTTATAGAAATTGTACTTTACTAATTTTAGTTTTCAATGGTTAACTTAAATGCAATATCTCGGTTTAATGCAAAAACACCATCTGTCGAGCGCGCGACCAAAATAAGGAGGTTTTTTATGTCAGATTTTTTTAATACAGGGCCTGATGTTTGGATCTTAGATGGATTGCGATCACCCTTTTCAAAAGCAGGAATGGCTTTAAAAGATGTGAAAGCTGTACAGCTTGGCGTTATTGTTCTGAGAGAACTTCTCTATAAATTAAGTTTAGATCCTAAGATTGTAGATGAAGTAGTTATTGGCAACACAGGAAACCCTGAGGATGCAGCAAACATTTCTCGTATTATAGCACTTGAAGTTGGAATTCCAAAAGAAGTACCCGCATATACTGTACATCGAAACTGTGCGTCTGCAATGGAAGCAGTTTCTCAAGGTTTTCTAAAAATTAAAGCAGGACTTGCAGATACAGTTGTAGTAGGAGGCACGGAAAGCATGTCTAATATGCCTCTTTTGTACTCTAAGGAAATGCGAGAACTTTTTTCGTCTTTGATGACTGCAAAAACTGTAACACAAAAGCTATCTGCACTTTCTCATTTTCGGCCCTCTTATTTAAAACCTATTATTGCAATTCAAGAAGGACTAACAGATGCCGTATGTGGACTCAATATGGGACAAACTGCTGAACTTTTAGCAAAAGAAAATCATCTTTCAAGAGAAGAACAAGATCGGTTTGCTTTAAGAAGCCATGAACTTGCTGTAAAAGCAACTGAGACAGGACGATTTAAGCAAGAAATAGTTCCTTTATCGCTTCCACCTAAATATAATACATTTTTAAGTGAAGACATCGGTCCTAGAAAGGGGCAATCCTTAGAAGCTTTGGGAAAACTAAAACCTTATTTTGATCGTAAAAATGGAACGGTTACAGTGGGTAATTCTTGTCCTCTTACAGATGGGTCTTGTTTTTTAATCCTCATGCATGCTGATAAAGCTAAATCTTTAGGTTATACAAAGCCTCTAGGTAAAATGAAATCTTTTGCTTTTGCAGGATTAGAACCTGAAAGAATGGGATTAGGACCTGCGTATGCCACTCCTAAAGCACTCGATGCTGTTGGATTAACATTAAAGGATATGGGTTTAGTAGAGATCAATGAAGCTTTTGCTGCTCAAGTTTTAGCAGTATTAAAAATGTTTAGCTCCAAAAAGTTTGCACAAGAAAAGCTTGGGAGATCTGAAGCCGTTGGTGAACTGTCTGAAAGCCTACTCAATGTAAATGGTGGGGCAATTGCTTTAGGACATCCCGTAGGTACAACAGGAGCTAGATTAGTCCTTACACTGTTAAAGGAAATGCAAAAACAAAATGTACAATTTGGACTAGCAACCTTGTGCATTGGTGGTGGGCAAGGTGGGGCAGTCATTGTTGAAAAAGTATAAGCATGTCTAAGGGATTTTATAAGGAGATAAAAATCAAATGCAAGTAACAACTTCTATGCAACATAATGAAACACAAAGTTTTACTAAGAATACTAAGGCGCTAAAGCTTGTGGACTTGAGTCAAAAAGCCGATGGGCTTTATTCGCTTCATCTGGATCAGCCAAGTGAAAAAGTAAATAAATTAAATCCTGCTTTTATGGAGGAATTGAGCCACCTTTTAGATGAACTGAAATTGAATAAAAATATTAAAACCCTTGTCGTTCTTTCAGAGAAAGAGGGTATTTTTATCGCTGGAGCAGATATTGCTGTTATCCAAAATTTAAAAGATCCAAGAGAAGGTGAGAAAATGGCTAAAGAAGGACAAGCCATTCTCCAGAAATTAGAGCAAATGCCCTTTCCAGTAATAGTTGCAGTTAATGGAGCATGCATGGGAGGTGGAACAGAATTTGCGTTGTGTTGTAAATACATCCTCGTTTCAGATAACCCTGCAACACGAATTGCATTACCCGAAGTTAACTTGGGCGTGATGCCTGGTTTTGGTGGCACCATTCGACTGCCACAAAGAATCGGTCTTCAGCAAGCTTTGGACTATGTTTTAACAGGCAAAACAATGAATGGTGAAAAAGCTTTTAAATTAGGATTTGCAGATGCGCTACTGCCATATCAAGATTTTAATTTAAGAGCAATGGATTGGGCTGCATCGTTTGTAAAAGGCAAATGGAATAAAAGGCCCCAAGCCAGGCCACTACCTGCTACATTAATGAGCTGTGCATTAGAGAAAAACCTACTCGGCCGAATGGTTTTATTTTCTCAAGCAAAAAAACAAGTTTTACTTAAAACTAGAGGTCGATATCCAGCTCCTTTAAAAATTATAGATGTCATGCAATCTAACTATGGTCAGCCACTAGAAAAAGCTTTAAAAAAAGAGTGTAAAGCTTTTGGTGAATTAGCAATTACAAATGTATCCAAAAGTCTCATCCAACTATTTTATGCAACTGAAAGTATTAAAAAACAAACTGGTGTACCTGGATTAAAATTAGACTCAAAAGATAAAGTTCAAAGTGTTGGACTTTTAGGTGCAGGCGTAATGGGAGGTGGAATTGCACAGCTTTTAGCACACAAAGATATTCCTGTACGCATGAAAGACATTGATGAAAAAGCTTTAGGGCTAGGACTTTCCTCTGCAACAAAAATTTTTTCTGATCTTGTATCAAAAAAGAAAATATCTTCGAGAGAAGCTGCATTAAAATTTGCATTGATTAGTCCAACCACAGAATATTCAGGACTTTCACGAGTGGATTTAGTCATTGAAGCCGTTATAGAAAGCATGGATATTAAAAAGAAAGTTTTAAAAGAAGCAGAACGGAACTTAAATAAAGAAGCTTTTTTTGCTACGAACACGTCCTCTCTTTCTGTAACTGAACTTGCAACGGCTAGTCAAAATCCCCAAAATGTTGTTGGGCTGCACTTTTTTAATCCTGTTCATAAAATGCCGCTCGTTGAAGTCATTCGTGGACAAAACACTTCGGATAAAGCTGTCGCCGTGGTTTTTGATTTAGCAAAAAGATTAAGCAAAATTCCAATTGTTGTAAAAGATGGACCTGGGTTTTTAGTGAATCGTCTGCTGATGCCATATTTAAATGAAGCAAGTTATCTGATTGCTGAAGGTGCTCCAGTAGAGCTTTTGGATGAAGTGGTTTTAAATTTTGGTATGCCAATGGGACCTGCAACACTGCTTGATGAAGTTGGGTTAGATGTTGCAGCAAAAGTCTCTAAAATTTTATACCATGCATTTGGGAGCCGTGCGACACCATGTGTGACAAACGAAAGATTAGTGAATGCAAAGCTTTTGGGCAAAAAAACAGGAAAAGGATTTTATCTCTATGATGCTAGAGGGAAAAGAACTACTCTGAATCCAGATTTGTATTCTATCTTAGGTGTTAAGCCTCATACACCAAGCACGAAAGAAAAAGACTCTTGGATACCACGTGTCATCTATCCTATGATTAATGAAGCTGCATTATGCTTAAATGATGGGATTGTGGCTAGTGCTCAGGATGTGGATCTTGGCATGATTATGGGAACTGGATTCCCTCCTTTTCATGGAGGGTTACTAAGGTACGCAGATTCCATCGGTCTAGACAACATTGTCTCAAAATTAGAAGAGTTTTCAAAATTAGATATGGGCCCTCGATTTGCTCCATCTGAACCCCTCTTGAAAAAAGCTAGAAATGGTGAAAAGTTTTATTCCTAATTTTTGTCGAGTGCGCAGACACGAGCAGCTCTTAAGTTATTTTGGTAGAAAAATTGGTTTTCGTTTTTTACGAGCTAAAAAAAGTTCTTCCATTCTTTCCCTCAACACTGTCATTTGCATTGGAGGTGTAGCTGTTGGAGTCCTCACGATGATTGTGACCTTATCTGTAATGGCTGGTTTTGAAGATGAACTAAAAAAAAGACTGTTTTTAGCTGAAACACACATATTAATTGAAAGTAAAAATGGATTTTTTCAAAAAGATGAAACTTTATTGGCACAAGTGACAGCCAGCAATTCACACATTGAAAAAATATTCCCTGTATTACAGACAGAAGCTATTTTGCGAGCTTCACAAAAAGTTGCAGGCAGCATTGTAAAAGGTGTGAGTTCGGAGCACTTGGAGTGGTTAAAACAATATATTGTAGAATGGGCTCCACAAGAAAGTAGTGACAACAATTCAAGTGAACTGTTTTTAGGTCAAGAGATGGCGCTAGACTTAGGAGTTAGTGCTGGAGATTTT